>Ga0307507_10004481_pt1 | contig 24693 bp, 22 predicted proteins | sample 7_EM_MG_FD_207223 | JGI IMG/M metagenome (GOLD analysis project Ga0307507, IMG submission 207223) | Populus trichocarpa ectomycorrhiza microbial communities from riparian zone in the Pacific Northwest, United States - 7_EM | ecosystem: Host-associated > Plants > Roots > Unclassified | place...
ATATACTTTTTTTTTTTATATATATATATATATATATATATATATATATATATATATATATATATATATATATATATATATGTTTTTAAAACCGGGCATGAATTTAATCTAAATTAATTAATGTGAAAACTAGTTAAAAACACTTTTATTATTGGATAAAAAATATTATTATAGGAGTATTAATTAATTTGGAGATTAATATTTAAGCTGGAAATGCGTGGACGTGGGCTTGAACAATACGCTGGACTGGCATGAAAGATGCCATTAAGTGCCTGTATTATGGATATAAGTAGAATTAAATGGAAGATTCCCTTGTTTAATTGCAGAAAGATTCCCTATTTAGGTGACCACTTCACTATTATTTATTGTAATTTTTAGAATATAAAGAATATTGTTTTAATTTCTTAACTATGTTTATAAGAAACAATATAAAATTGTTGAGAGTTTATAATAATTATGCATGCACTTTTATTCATTACCTACCAATTATTAAATCAATTAATGAAAAATCAATTAAAAAACATTAAATATATATAGAAAAGAGAAATAAGACAAAAGTAAAAGAGAGGGAGCGTGGCGAGTTGACCGCGGCTGCCGGACAGGACACCCACTATAGTCTACAGGGAGGGATGGAGGGGGGGAGGGCAGGTGAAGGAAGCCACTAAGCAAGCACAAACTGCAATATAAAAGAGAGAGAGAGAGAGAGAGAGAAAATGTCCAATACAATAAATATTAGTATTAATAAATAAATAAAACTAATGGTCTGAGTCTAGCCTGGATTTGGTTGGGTTGGGATTTATTTTGATATTGAAATTGAATCAATCAAAATTAGTAATGGCGTGAGTGAGTTTGATTGAAGCAAAAAAAAATATTCAAGTTGGAGTGATAAGAAGAAGAAGAAGAAGAAATGGTGGGAGGTGGGGGCGGGGGCGGAGGAGCATCTTCCACATGGAGGAATGCGTACCAGGAAATCGCCAACTCCAAGCCTCTCTTCGTCGCGATCTACGCCACTGTCTTCCTCGGAATCGTCTTCTCTTCCTTGTATGTTTTATCCGCCGTCTACTCCGCTAATTCATCCTCCTCCTCCACTTCCTGGCTCTCCTCTCCTCCCATTCCTACAAGTATTGATAATACTCGTCGTAAGCCATCTCTTCTTCCTACTTAAAAACACTCTTTCTTTCTATTTCTTCTGTCACTGCAAATCAAATCGAATTAAGTAATTGTATAATTTTCTTTCCCTTTTCTCTGAATTGCAATTGCAATTGTATGATGAACCTAGCTAGCCAACGTTGACTTTCTCATCGTTGAGCCATCCTATGAATAAATGGAATGAATGAATAGTAGTTAGTTTTGTTTCAATTTCAAATTCAAAGGCAAAGGCAAAATCCACTGAATGAATGAATGTATAATACTGTGAAAGCATCTTCCTTTCTTTTGCTTCTGCTACTACTAGTAGATTGATTGATTACACTATAAACATCAGAGTGTGTATCAAATACTATTACATCCATAAACCCTAACATAATACAAATTAGTTTCCATTTTCTATTCTCCAACAATATCAATCATTTTAACATCAAAGATTTATTATTAATTGTAAAAATCGATTTTTTCATTCTCAGTTATTTAATTCCCATTTTTTATTTCCTATGCATAATCTACTTATCTTAACCATTTTATTTGTTTTTTTTTTCAGATGTGGATCAATCTTCCAATTTTTCCAAACCAACAACATTAGCTGCGGGTTCATCGCCACCGACATCCAACCCTCAAACCATGCAGATAAAACCAATTTGGGAACCTCCCCCACACGGTACCAAATTCCCGCCCTTAAAGACCTTTAGACTCACAAAACAACTGGTTCAGCAAAGGGTGAAAGATAATGTTATTATAGTCACCTTTGGTAACTATGCTTTCATGGATTTTATCCTTTCCTGGGTTAAACACTTGACTGATTTGGGCCTTTCCAATCTTCTTGTTGGTACGTATTGCTATCAGACCATTTTTAGTTTTTCTCAGTTTTTCTACCTTTATTAAAGTCCAGAGTTAAGTTTTTTTAAAATAAAAAAAATTATATTTTTACCTTGGATCTTCTTTTTTTCCCTATTAATAGGTGCTATGGACACCAAGCTGTTGGAGGCTTTGTACTGGAAAGGTATTCCAGTTTTTGACATGGGAAGCCACATGAGCACTGCAGATGTTGGGTGGGGCTCGCCAACCTTTCACAAGATGGGAAGAGAAAAAGTTATTTTGATAGATGCAATCCTCCCTTATGGTGTTGAGCTATTGATGTGTGACACAGACATGGTCTGGTTGAAGGTACTGTTACATGAGTTTTTTTGGGATGGATGTAGCTGTTTTGGTGCATCATTTTTCTTCTATTAGTAGCATCTGAAGATAGTTTGTTTTATTGTATTTGCTGCATTACTGGAATAGGACCCGCTTCCATATCTTGCACGTTATCCTGAAGCAGATGTTTTGACTTCAAGTGATCAAGTTGTACCCACAGTCGTTGATGACAGCTTGGACCTATGGCAACAAGGTGAAGACTATTAGAAACAAGATGTGTTTTTCATGTCATTTTCCTTAACCTTTGTTATACTTGATGATTACTGATACCCCCTTTCTATTTCTGCACCAACTACAAACAGAATCTTAATCCTCATCGTATAGTATATAAACTTCTTCTTTTTTCAGTTTTATTATTTGGCATGTCAAATGCTTGTCAGCACAATGTTTTGTTGACCGAAATTCTGACTACCCTTTCTGAGCTTGGTTGGGCACTCCGAATGGACTTTGCCTTTTTTCAGTTAATAGTAACTGGTTTTGCAACATATCCTATCTCTTTGAAACCTTTGTCACCATCACCATCGTAGGGTGGCTTTCACCAATGCATTTTCCATTTCTTATTTGAGACTGGGAACTAAGAGGTGTTTGCCTGTGTTTTGGTTAATAGCAAGAATTGACTTCCCAGACGCATCCCCTCTCTTGTAGTGCTTATATCACCAAGATAATATAGCTTGGACAAGAGGGATGCTACATGTTTTAGAAGAACCAATAAAAAGCTATTTTTTCCGCTTATTTTCATGCTCTATGTTAAATCTTTTTGTATTTTGCATGTTTTCTTTACTATTACAACCCTACTGAAAAGATTTTTTTTCTTCACATTCAACAGTTGGTGCTGCCTATAATATAGGAATTTTCCACTGGCGACCAACAGAGTCTGCAAAAAAATTGGCGAGAGAATGGAAAGATATGCTTCTAGCTGACGATAAGATATGGGATCAGAATGGATTCAATGATATTGTACGCAAGCAGTTGGGGCCGTCTGTTGATGGAGACAGTGGACTTGCATATGCTTTTGATGGAAATCTCAAACTTGGAGTTTTACCAGCAAGTATATTTTGCAGTGGACATACTTATTTTGTCCAGGTAGGATTAATTTGTAGTTTTAACACTAATTTTAACATGCCTGTCAATTTTAACTGTGTTCTTTTAACTGACTGGATGTCATATGCTGAGTATCAAGCATAACCTGAGCCTTGATAATGTATTTGCAGGCCATGTATCAACAACTTAGACTGGAACCTTATGCAGTGCATACCACATTCCAGTATGCCGGTACTGAAGGGAAGAGGCATCGATTGCGGGAAGCCATGGTTTTTTATGATCCACCGGAATACTATGATGCACCAGGTAATCTAGTATTAGATTGATGATTTCTGAAAATTCTATGTACTTGAACACCTTATTGAAAACAATAACAATTGCCTTTTGTATTTGATCTCATCATGACCATGTAGAAACTAAGTGTCCATGAAACATGCCAACTTAATTCTGCATTTGAAGTTCAATCCAAACTGACAGGCCTCTACTTTCTAACTATAATAGATACAACAAATTCTACATATCAATGTATGTGATACAGAGCCAACTTTCTGTTAATGGTTGAATCTTATTCTTGTTAGGTGCTTCCAACCTCATAGCTTCTGCAAGTATTTTTCATATTTTGCTTTATTTTAACAAATGGAGCAATGTGAATCATCAAAGAAACAAGTGGAATATGTTGAGAGTATATTAACAGGGCCTATTTGTAATTTTCATATTTATGAGTTTAGACGGATATGTAAGCTGGAGTGTATCATGTTGTCTCAAATCTCTCTTTACACAAAAACCCTAACAGGGTGCTAATTGCTGGACCTGCTCTTAGTTAGTACTTTGGAGTTTATCCTATCTTAACAAAAATTGCCACTGTCTAACGTCTCTTGGGAACCCATGTGCAGGAGGTTTCGTTTCATTCAAGCCGTCTATTCCAAAGAGTATGTTGCTGGATGGGGACCATAACCTTGAAACACACTTTTCTCTGATTAATTACCAAGTATGCATGTATTGATCTAGTACCACTAACTTCTGCCACTTCCCTGGAAACCACATTGTTGAATCTCACAATTCAACTTTTTATAACTTTGTTCAGATAAAACAAATAAGGACAGCACTGGCAATTGCTTCGTTGTTAAAACGTGCGCTGGTGAGAATAATACCAACCCTGGACATTTCCATCCTCTTATTTTGTGGCAGTTTTTTTGTTTATATTTGACCATTATTGTTGTATTTGTAAATCCTTGAGTAGTCTATATCTTGATCTCTTTTCTGTTCTTTTATATGTAAATTTCAGGTCATGCCTCCACTTTGGTGCAGGCTGGATAGACTATGGTTTGCCCATCCTGGAGTTCTGATTGGATCTATGACCAGGCAACCTTTTCTATGCCCTTTGGATCACGTATTTGAGGTATTTATGATATTCTGAAGAAAATTCTAGTGACTCTGATTTGTGGTTTACTTCAGAGTTTTAGCAAACTGTGTTTGTAAAGAGCGTTGGTGTCTTTATTATGTAACATGACACTTTTCTGTGGTAAAAATCAAAGAAAATCCTCTTACATTCCATTTTACCAAAGAATTTTCCATCAGCAAGTAACTCCCAAGGGTTTCCATTTGTGTTGTCATTTCTGTGGCAAGGATGAAGGGACCTCACCTCATATAACCTTCTCTGGTATTTTACTTTGGAATCCATATGTTGTGAAACTGAGGAATGTTTTGTGCACTGACCTGAAGGTGAATAACATGTTGAAAGAGCAGCCAGAGGAGGAGTTTGGCCCTGCAATCAATTTCAGAGAGTACTCTTTTTTGGATAATCCATTATTGCCTAGACATGTAAGCAAACATCATGGAATTCACATGAAAGGCTCACTTTTTCATTATTTAGAACTTTGAGGATTAATTAGTCTTTTGGATGCTTGCAGGTGAAAGAGTCGTGGCTTGATGTTCAGCTTTGTCAAGAAGGAGCCGAAGATTGTGGTGCGTCAAACAAGACAAGTCGGCCAGGAATACTCAGATTTCCAAAACGCAGCAATGAAGACATGGTAATTGGAATTATTACAAAAGCTTGTATCTATTATCAAATACTATAGAGTTCCAATATTTAAAGTTCTTTCAATCTAGCGTCATATGTCATTTTTGCTTAACCTGTTATAAGGAACTTTGGTGGCTTCTGTTTTCTCTTTTTGTTTATGATCCTTAAAAAATGGTTCTAGACATGACCAGTATTGTGTTCGATATCCTTCACAAATTAAAAAAAAAAAAAAAACTATCAATCAAAAATAGACTTGCAAATCCTTTCAAAAAGAGGGAAAGTGTACATTTTCACTTTCTTGATGACACTTCAGATTTGTATGTTGGTTAATTTTGTTTTATTGAGTTTTTAACATTTGTTTATTTTAATTCTTCAGTTCACTTTATACAACAGCTTGTCTGCTGTTCTTTATCATGGGTAATTGAATTTTTCTTTCACCATGTAGTTCAAGACCACATTCTCATCATTCAAGGATGTCAAAGTCATTCAATTCTCTTCAATGCAAGATGCTTTTGTTGGCTTCACTGACAAGGCAAGTTCTTCTTCTTTTCTTTTTTTTGCCTCTGGCATACAGTGGAAGGTATTTGTATAGTCTTTCAATGCTTGGCTGTTCATGTGCTAATGCTATTTTGAATATATGCTCAGAGAAGAGAGGAGAAATTTAGGAATCGCATGAAACGTTATGTTGGTATATGGTGCTGTGTTGAAAATCACGATCCTGGACATATATACTATGACATGTACTGGGACGAGAAATCCAATTGGAAACCGATGCCACCACAATCCGCAGAGGATGACCACCCACCTTGGTAAGGACTGGCTGCCATTATCAGAAGAATCCCCCCCAGAGCAAAGAGAAGATGACAAGAGTAAAAAGGGAATGTAGGATGCTGGTTTAGGAAAGTGACGTTAGAATAGAGTGAGTATCCCATAGCTGCTCCGGTTCCTTTTCAATCCACCAAGAGGTGCTGTGTTCTTGTTCGTAGATTGGGAATGTAGTTAGACTCTTGAGGGTTTAATATTTGAAATAGAGGAAGCTGATGTATCCTTTCCCCTTCATCTTGTAACATTATTTAAAGGTTTTTTTTTGTTATGTATCACCTTAATTTTTCACCATGCTAATAATAATAATAATAATAAGGAAACCAAATTGCCAAATTTGTTACCGCTTTGGTTATTGCGAAGAGCATATCATAATCTATTGTCAAATAGCAGCTGGCTCCATCGTAGCTTGCATCTTTCCTGGACTTTAGATACCCGCAGAAAAGGTTTGCATCTCGAAGCTGTGTGTGTACGCGCGCCCGCGTGCAAATCCCATATCCAATTGGCGAAAACTGGGATAATCTTTGGGAGTCCACAGTGTGAGTTAGTGATCAAGTTTTCTCATTCATGAACTCGCACCCTAACTCATCCAAGTTTGCTGCCGAGGGTGCGGTGCTTAGGAAGAAGAAAAAAGATTCCATTCATAGAGCAGGGCAGAAGGGATGGTAAATATTATAGAAGCCAAAAATATAAGCACAACCGACACAGCTGCCCTGACTTTACAATTACTGTTGAACTGCATCCTGCGAATAAGAACAAGAGATGCAAGGTCTTGTTGCAAATATTTTCTGATTGTCTATGTATATATATATTCCTTTCAATTTTATCTTTTAAAATTTAATTTAATTTAATTTTTATATCAATTTAATCCTTATTTTTTTTTTATTATTTATTTTTCTTCGTATCCCTCTTCATTATTTTTTTTTTATTTATCGAATTTAATCTTTATTATTTTTATTTAAAATGATTTATGAAATTAAAAAAAAAAACAATTTTATTCTCTTTCAACTTTTTTATATATTTATCAAAATCTTATCTCTAATTTTTTTAATTGAAATAATTTATAAAATTAAAATATTTTTTTCAATTTCATAATCTTTCAATTTTTTATCTATAGATTTGATTCATATTTATTTGATTAATATTTATTTTATTTAAAATAATTTATAAAATTAATTTTTTTTTAATATCATCAAAAAAATTTATCTATCCAATTTAATTTTTATTTTTTAAAAAAAATTAGACATTAATAAAACCGCCAAACATCAAAAACAATCCTCATTCCAAAAAAAAAAAAAACCTAAGCTTATGGTGAAAATAACTGCTTCAGATCGATTTAGCCCTCATCAAAACGAGCGAACAAGGGGAAACTAGCTGGTGTTTTTATCCAACCACTCTTTACTCGCTGCTGTATCCACACATGAATAGCATGAATCAAGGATTAATTGGAGATCTTTTTTATTATTATTTATTAATTTGATTGACAGATTAACCATCCTCTCATTCCGCATAAGTCTGACTTGAAAAAAATCAACCGTATCTTAGGCAAAATAAAAAGGGAGCCTAGACGAGTTCAGTTTACTTGCCCTGCTGCTAGAATAGTAAAAATAAATAAAACAGATACAAAAAACACAGGCAAGGACCCCAGTAGCTCACTTTGCCATTTTTTGTTCTTTGCTCTACTTAAATAGCAATCCTAGTCAAAGTACAGCAACTTGAAGCAACAAATGCCCAAAACGGGTAACACTATGATTCACTCACCTAATGTCCTGAGCAAAAATGGTGAACACAAAACTCGCTACAGGAGAAATATCATAAAGCACCACCAAACTCATTTAGGCAGAAAGATATGCCATGGCTTCTTCGCAGGCAGGGGTAATCCAGTCATTTGTCAGCATACTGAATTCACTTGACTGGGATGGAAAAATTAACCATATCCATGCTGACTTGACCAGGTTACATGATTTTTCAGATTGATGCCATTAAACTCTGCATGATTGCCAACAACAAATAAAGTTAAAGCACCCAGGTGGGCAAAAGAAGAGTCAAATATCTACGCTTGCTGTAACAGACTATGAAATTAGGACAGATAATGTCGACCTGTGTCAACAGTTACATCAATCGTCCAGGTAATAATATGACCCAGCAGCCTTCTGCTCCCTATCCTTGGTGGACTCCAATTTGTTGATTCTTGGCCGGTAATTACTGGGGTCTCGCCTAAATGTGATATCCAGGTGCTGCATCAGAGCAAAAAAAATGTGAAAGATTAGTATTTTATTGAGGGAGAGAGAGAGAGGAGAGCCAGGCCTAAAAATATAACATTTTGTCTAGGAAGGAGCTGAACAGAGAAAAAGGGAGAACTAATTTGTTAACCTTGTTTGAGAAAATGCTTGAATAGGAGGGGAAGGAAAAGATTTTACCTCCTTTCACCCTCCTTTCTATTAAAATGTCTCCCCCCAACCCCTTGAAATGTTTTGGACTCAAGTCTATGATTATAGCCTCTTATTTATTCATGGAACTCTATTCAAAAGACATAAATGTAATCTGATACCAAAAACTCTTATTCCCATATCCTCTATCCTCTAACCAAACAAAGAAATTTTTTTCACTCCCATCCAACTAGTTACAAATCCAAACAAGGAGGCACCTACCCTCCACTTCTCAAATATTCTTACTCATCGTAAATGTCAAATTTACAACAATACAGATTCCTCAAGCAACAGCGAGCTGTTCTGTTCATGTAAGCTTGGTTTGATTTCATGTTAAGCGCAACTGGTATCAACAGAGCCGTCGCTAGGGAATATTTTTCACAGATATGGCTTCATAATTAAATCTACATTGACTTGGCTTCTTCATTATTGGTTTCATTTTCTTTCCTTTTTTTCTCTTTTAAACATGAACAATAGGGAAGAGAATACAGGACTTACAGATAAGAAGAGATTCATCCCAGTCAACAATGACTGGGGAGAATTTGCTGTGCAATCCACAGAAGGCTGTCCCTCATACACAATAACTCTATCAGCCAGGTATGATGCCATTATAAAATCATGCTCGACCACAAATGCAGTCTTCTTTGCATGTAGGATAAACCTCTTGATGACTTTCGAAGCAACGATACGCTGCTCAGAATCAAGATATGCACTCGGTTCATCTATCAGATAAATGTCAGCTGGCTGCATCAAGAAAACCACACACCAGACCACAGTTAGCAACTTTAAATATTTTAAAATGCAATGTGGAAGAATGCTAAAATAATAAGCCATTCAATCCAAGAAGATATCCAACCAAGGACTAAATTGCACGAAATAGTGGGGTAAACCAGAGGAGGAAAGCCTGCTCAACATGTGATTAATCATCAATGTACAGTGCAAACATTTTGACTGACATAAAACTTGACCACATTAACCTCTCAAAAATCTAAACCCCAAAACCACAATTTAACAGACCAGTACACTACAAGTAAACTCTACATTTCACAAGACTGCTCAACACATGAAGGATTCAACATACTTTAAGAAATCAGTATCATGAATTAAAGTATCAACAAAACAACTCCAGACATCAATCTTCATTCACCAGCATAGATGATAGTAGACCAGATAACATTTCTTTACCTTTCCAAGGCATAGACATAAAGCAACTCTTTGCAACTCTCCACCAGACAGATTTACTACTTCTTGATCCATCAGTTGCTCAATAAGAAGTGGTTTCATGACATCTGAAACAAACTGAGGATGCATATACGAATCACGTATTTTAGAATGCAGTAACTGCCTGACACTGAATTGAAATTTGGGACTGATCTTCTGAGGCTTGTAAGAAACATTGAACTCAGGTATCTCGGCTTCGGAACCCTCTACAGTATCAGGTTTCAATAAACCAGCCTGCACATTTGCCAACAAAATAACTCATTTACAGGCAGAAATTCACATTGCAAGGAAAAAAAAGGATGAAGAGACTACCAGCATACGGATAAATGTTGTCTTCCCTGTCCCATTCTCACCTAGCATTACAACAATCTGAGAGTCAGTAAATTCACCCTCAACGACACGAAGTTTAAAATTTCCCTGAGTTTTACTCATGGTTGGGTATTTGTATCGTGCATATGTTTGAATCTCCTCAGCATTCTCCTGTGGAGTCTCAGCAACCTGGGAAATGCAACAAATTTAATGACAAAAAGAAAAAATGCAGAATGAAGGGAAGTAAATGTTTAGAGATTAAAAAAATACCTTGAAGGTTAAAGATTCATCCCGGAATCGTAGATTTTCTGTAGGAACAAACCCAGACAAGAATATATTGATACCTTCTCTCACAGAGAAGGGAAGAGTTACCACTCCATATGCACCCGGTTTCCCGTACAAGCAGCAAATGAAGTCAGATAAATAATCTAGGACACTGAGATCATGCTCCACCACAATTACATAGCTGAAATGAAGACATAATCATTGTAACCCATGTTCTCAGTACAAAGCACAAAGCAATGCTAACAAAGAAAAGAAAAGAGGAGGTCAAACCTGTTGGGCCTGAGCAAAGATCGGATAACTTGGGCAGCTTTGAGCCTCTGTTTGACATCAAGATAACTTGAAGGTTCATCAAACATATATATCTCTGCATTCTGTATTGCAACAACAGCAATGGCAAATCTTTGGAGCTCTCCACCAGATAAATCCCCAACATTACGATCTATAACCTGGTTCAGTTCAAGATCACGACAAAGTTCCGCCTTCTTGTCCCTCTCATCTTTTTGGTCAAGCACCTGTCCAACATTGCCTTGAACTGCTCTTGGAATATGGTCAACATACTGAGGCTTTATGATGGCCTGGGTATGAAACAAACATGATTTTAGCAGGAAGATACAGATGAAAAGTAAACTAATAATAAGACATCCAAGAAGAGGTATGGCAAAGACACTCAGGATGTGAAAACACATGCATAATCCTGAACATGATTTTCTAGGATGATTTTACATCATAACATTCTCTAAGAGAACATCATTTCATGATTGTCTCCATAACGAGGAAAGGGAAGTGATTGCATGCTAAGGAATGAATTACAGCATGTAAGCTAACATGACATTTTGCATAAGCATCAAACTGTAACTCAAGCTATCAAATTAACAATCTTGGTATTACTATTATTCACGAAAAAGTAAAGGAACCCTAACAGAACACTTAACTGAATGACATGGACAAAGTTAATTACATGTATAAAGGAAAAAAGCAGAGCCATGATCATGATAGGTGAAAGGAATCAGTACCGTGGCTCCTATGTTAGTGTCAGGTAACTTTCACAAAAGGGAGTAATATTTCTAGCAGTAATGCAAAGTTTAAATGCAATTGAGCATGCCCAAATAGATGGGTTACCTTCAAATTATCCTCTAGGATACGGGTAAAGTAATTCTGAAGCTCAGATCCTCGAAAGTAAGTCAAGATTTCCTGCCAATCAGGAGGGTTCTGCAAAGAAAAAAGAAAAATGAGAATAAGGTAACCAACATAAATTCATCTTCGCAAGTTAGAAATAAGAGAAAGGATACAACAAAATGGGGCTGTTTATTACATTGAATCGACCCAAATTAGGTTTGAGTTTTCCAGCCAGAACTTTGAGAGCAGTGGACTTGCCAATACCATTTGTTCCAACCAAGCCAAGAACTTGCCCAGGCCTCGGGACTGGTAACCTGCCAATACATTATTTATTTTGTATTGTTTTTGTTTTTTTTTTTTTTTTTTTTTTGCTAGAAAAAGCATTGATCGAGCAAGTAAAGGCAGGCCGGCAGGCAACCAACCTGTGCAATTTAAAGGTATTGGGACCATAACGATGGGTCGTGTCTTTATCCAAATCCTTGGGCAAGTTAATGATCTGAATTGCTTCAAACGGGCATTTCTGCATCACAGGATAAACAATCACCCAGTCAGCAATCTAGTAACAATAATAATAAACTCTGAGAGAGAAGGATATGAGCTTGCCTTAACACAGATACCACATCCAATGCACAGCTCCTCCGAGATAAAAGCTATCTTCGAAGCTGGAGTTACCTCGATACACAGCTTCCCTATAATTTGGATATATTAGATTAAACCATTGCTTATTTATGTATTTATAAATGCCCTAATTTCACAACAATAATATTATCGGTAACAAAACCTAACACTCCAAACTGACAGTAAGAAAGCTTTCCTAAGCTTTCTAATCACAGCCTAAATTCGAGCGAATAATTACGAGAATGAAAATAGATCGATTAGATTTAAATCAACAGAGAGTGGAGTAATTGATTCAAGGAAAAGTACCAGTTTTGACGACAGGGCAACTTTTCTTGCATTCTTGACGGCACTTCTTAGGTTTGCATCTGTCGGAGGTTACTATAGCTATACGCGTCAATCGATCTGACATCTCTCTCTCTGTTTTTTTCTTTATTTGATTTTGATTCTAAAGAGATATCAAGAAGAAGACAGGAGAGAGAGAGGGGTTCGAAAGAGACAAGGGGAGAGATACGCGTGCTGGGAACGCTTCCCTCTCTGTGGAGTTGTATTCCGGTGACAAACCCCACCAAAAAAATAAATATGAAAATGAAATGTCTACTAGGGTTTTCCATTTTCTTATTTTTCATGATCCGCCGCCGTTTTTCTCTCTTCTTAAAGTCGGTTTCTATAACCCACGTCTTCTTTCACTTTAATCTTAAATCTTCTGGTATGTTTCAGTATATTTTATATTTTAAAAGTGTTTTTTTTTAATTTAATTTTTTTTATTTTTAAATTATTTCAAAAATAAATTTAAAAAATAAAAAAATTATTATTTTAATATAGTTTTAAGTAAAAAACAATTATCACTGTCAATATCAAACGTGTTATTAATTCATCTACTATTATTACTTTCCTTTTCTAATTAACATTAACAATAAATAAGAAAAAGTAAAAGTTGATAAAGAAATGAGATCATAAAAATAGAAGGATGGAGAAAGCTTTGGACAACCACATTCTAATTGCAAAACTGACTGTAACACTAGTAAATTTGTTAATTTTCAAATATTTTTTGTTTTAAAAATGTATTAAAATAATATATATTTTTTTTTTTAAATCATTTTTAATATTAAAACAACCTAAAAACACAAAAATAACAAGATATATAATTCAACCACAACAGACCCTGATTTTATCATGCAGAATGAAAAGTTAATTTGGAGTTTTTACATTTTTGTTATTGAAAATATTATCTTTTATCTTCCTTTGCAAAAAAAGAAAAAAAACAAATTCCAATTTCAAAGTGCATGTTTTTTCCTTCACAAATGAAGCGAGGCCAGATTCAGTCAAAGTGCACACTTGTCAGGCATCGAGGGCAACAATAAATCAGCGCTGACATTATTCTTCTATGGAGGGCATTGACTGTAAAGAGAATTAATTAATCATGAGAGGGATTCAGTCAATTAATACATCATAATTAACCACCATAATACGATTAACCTGATTCCGAATCCCACTCATCATCCTAAATGCCACCCGTAAGAGTACCAATTGCCTCGAAAATAAGGGAGGCTAATTGCTCATCCCGGGCACTAATAACAGTCCTCGTTGCCCTAACCTCAATCAAGGCTTTGCTTGGTTCATGGATGTGTACGATCTCATCGCTTCCAGATTCAGCATCACTCATGCATCGTTCTACAGATCCTTTTACACCCATCTTTGATAACACAGTAAGCAGCTTCTCCACATCTGGAACACCCCAATGCAGTAATGGCTTCTTTCTTGAGGCCATCTCTGATACCTTGTTGCCTGATAGTACCTGATGTTTGCCATGATCTATGAATAGCTGTCCTTCCAGTCTTGTTATATCCACGTCATCATGATCCAACTTTCTCCAACTGAACTGTGTAGCCAAGTTTGACGCAATCTCTAGATCCACGCTGCCTTTCGATCTTGGTACACCTAATGTTTCATTTTCAGCATAGTAGAATACTGAGAATGAATGTGAGCCTGAAAACTTGATTTGTTCCCTCAAATCCTCTGGGAACTATGTTGTGCAGAAACGAGGAAGACAGAATTTGGTATAGAGATTGAAAAAATGTAAAATAAATACATAAATAATAAGCAGGAGGGAGGGAAGAATGGGGAAGGGTTATTACCAGAACTTCTTTTGGCCGCAACATCTCTAACAAAGGTTGAGTTTTTTGCAACCTAAAAAAGAGCCAAAAGCAATGAAGTTCTCCTGTGTATGTATATATATTTTTTTTTTTAAAAAGGCAATGCACTTGAACTTTGTTTTTCCTCAAAAAAATACAGCAGCTTGGTGAATAAGCAAAGTAAACAAGCAGACAAATTTCAGTTATATAACATTCCTCAATACTGAATAGACATTGAGCTGAGGAAAAAGAATCTTTTAATCCAGCTCAATTCCGGACAAAAAAATCTCCATGTGTTAAGAGTAATGCAAGGCCAGAAAGTGATAATTTACATTACAGAATCCGAATAGCCTTAGAAGCCCTAGATAAAAAAAAAATTGTTTGACAGACAGAATCATGAAGCACAAATATTTACCATCCTCCTAAATTTTCAGAAAATGGATGTCTTGTAAGTGGGACCTAAACTATCATAGAAACAAAAAAGCTTACCTTATTCCAGAAAGGAATGAGCACTGGAGAACTTTCATTGCCATTGGCTTGAAAGGCAAGAGAGCCATATCAGTATCCAGTCCATCCTGCAAGTAATCCATTCAATTAGCCATTTCATAAAAGCAGCCCCAACTAAATCACATAGAATGGACCCTTGTTTGAGTCCAAATGACATTGAAGCGAATGCAAAGAAAGAAAGTTCAATTCAGAATCAAATAAGATAATTCATAGAATGTTTGAGCACCTCCAAAACAAGCAAGGAGTTTTCATCCTCACGCCAACGTCGAAGCAAATGAACAACTGGACCAAGCCGCAGACTCCAGTGAGGAGAAAATACAATACATGGTTCCTGCCAATTGGTTCTAAGCACATGATGTCAGTTTGTGGAGAGAAAGGAATGTTACGTAAATTCATCAAAATCTGCTATATCACAAATTGTGCTTTTTTATATGATACATCTTGCTTTCTGAATGAAGGGTAATTAATCCAAAGCTAATTAGAGGAAATAATGGCGAAGATATTAAAGATACAAAATGTTGGAAGAAACTTCCACTGCAGGGGTATTAATCCTAATCATTCTTATGGGAAGCACAATTTCCAAATGTTTCAAAAGAATGAGCTATTAGTGTTTTCACACTTTAACAACCATCTTGTAACATGATGCCAAATAGTGTCTATTATTTTTCTGGGAATACTACATAATCTAAATGTAGTTTCAATATGAATTTAAGTCCAACTACAACTGAAACAAAACTGAAATGCTCAGATGCTCTTTGAAAGACACTAGCTTAATGAGCAATTCTAACAAACCATAGGAAATAGTAATAGATTTTCATTCACAAACACACAAAGAAATGAGAGAGAATATTCCTGAGCCTAGTAGGATTTCGGAACACCAGCTTTGCTTTATTAAACAATATTGAAAAATTCCTTACACTGAAGTGAAGATTGAAAATACTGCCACCAAAGGTTGCATTAGTAAAAACTTTGACATTATCCTGTCACAGAGTCACCAGCAAGAAATATTTACATAGCAAGGCTAGTAGTTTCTTACAATAGTTCGGGTGAGTGAACATCAGGAAAGACATAAAGTTTCTCTCCTTTCATGAGCTCCGAGTGTGAAAACAGTGGCTCACCAGAAAATAGCTGCCAGACCATCAAAAGCGAGAAACTTTTAACTTCTCCTATTTTTATTGTGACACCATTAATGGAAAGCTCTATGCAAACTAAACAAGGAAGACTCTGAACCCAGGTACCTTCTCTTGTCGCTCCTTGCATAACCATTCTGGTATGATATTGGTGAATGCCAGAAGTTCTGCTGCTACAGAAGAGATGACATATATTGGAACCTAAAGAATGATGAATAATTTGATTAAAATTTAAAGGAAGGCATATCAAGACTGGATTATTGAGATTATTATGCAGAAACAAATTGCTAGTTGCTCCTAATGGGTCTTTTGTGCATGTCACCCCATCGTGAATCCCAAAACCTAGGATTCCCATCCTAAGAGGAATAGGATGCTTCTGCATCAGATAGATAATGTCTTATGCAATGAGGTAAATCTTCCTAACTCTATTCAGACATAAAATTCCCATGTAATGTGTTTTTCCTTGATAGGCAGCTAGATACTTCATGACACAAGGCACATAAGCCATTCATTAAGTTACATGTATAAAAGATGCATACCCAGAAAAATAATGGAGTTTAAAGCCTAATAGAAAGAGGAAAGGGATGGGTTAGTTAAAATAACGCAAGCAATAGCCATATTGATTTTCTTTGGTTTTTTTTTTGTATACAGAAAAATTATCAATGATTGATAAAAAAAAAAAAAAATGGTTTCACAGAGCAGGCATGATGGATGGCATAAACCTCTTGTTATCCAAACATCGCGCATCAATATTTACTTAATAATGTCATGTTGTTTTTTTGCAAAAGTTGCAATTTGTTGCTCTATTTATGTGGGATCCTAAAGCCCCTTCATTGCGGACACATCAAACCAAGAAACAAAAAGCAAAAGCATAATTAAAGTCTACAACAATTTTTTTTCCAAGTTCTGGACTTGTATTAAACTTTCTAAGTTTCAGCATTTTATTCATTATGTATTGAACTTTTCACATATCTATAGAGGAAATATGTTTTCATAGATTACCTTCATAGCTGAAGATTCAAGGTACACTGGTATCTGTTCCAACAGCTGCAGAACAATTCCAAGTTGATTTAAAGGAATAATGACAGAGCCACCAGCTTTAACAGAATCTACAACACATGAACAGATAAATGCCAGTTTCTCCCTTTCCTCTAAACTCTCATCATTACGCAATAAGCATTCTTTCAGTATCCGATCGTTGTTATCAGCACTGCAATCCCCGTTAGAAAAGCAGAACGTTCATTTGACCATTCTAGTAATTACAAAATTAAGGACTAAATGAATTCCTAACATCCAAGGACTGCAGTAAAGAATCTGGCTGATATTTCATCCAGTATACTATAGTAAGGGTGTAGGGAGACATTACCTGGGAGTTGATGAATTGTAGGTAGTTGAAGCAGAGAAGTTATTATCATGTTCATCATTTGTCAAGACACCCTCAGATGAGAAGTCTGAATATAATATCAGATCATTACCTCGCAGAGCATGATAATCAAACTCCATTGCATTAACAGAGTAAAATTTAGAGCTTGAAATACATGCAATATTTCTTTTTGGACTATTTATAGTCCAATTACAGGAGCCTATTTCTAAGCCCGAGCTGAATGCTTTAATCAACAATGTCCCATTGTACCAGGCTTCCTCTGCATATTTAAGTGTTTGAACCTTCTTCACACAGTCCTCCACATCCGCAGACCTGGACAACATCCTCTATCAAAATATATTTTAAGTTTTAGTTTAAAGAATATGCAACATACCTAAGCAGCATGCAAATTAAAATGGAAGTAGCATAACTGAGAACATGCCAGTAATAACCACTTAAAGTAATGAAAACATCAAAAGGCCAGCCTAAGGAAATGCTCAAACAACATTATTAATTTACCGGGGATCTGTATACCTATGATCCATTTTACAAACAACACTCAAACTTAAATATACCTATCCACTGCCAAGCAGCTCTTTTTTTTTAAGATTAAAGTTTCCCAGTAATTTTCTTTCCAAATTATAACTATGAGCACAAATCAACTTAGTGCCGAACGATAGAGTAGAATAAGACATGCAAAAACAGATCAGAAGAACTCCCAATCGACAGCATGTGTTATGCTGTCAGGGAAACTGAAATTTTGTTCATTTCATTTGATGTGCCATTTTTTCACCATATAATTAGGTAAAAATAAGTCCAGTGCATGCGAAGGGAAAAAAGAGATTTATGGAAAAGGCTCAGCGCCAATTTTCCATGAAAATAGATTAATCATAAAGCTTTACAAAAGCAATAACTTCAGTGTCAATTACCTGTACAGGGGCATCCATCCACCCAACTCTGTTCCATCTTTGCCTAGAGCTACTTGTCTCAATGCAGGTGAAAGCAGTTCAAGCTCCTCCCAGCTCATCCATTGAGGAGAACCAGAGTCAGATCCAAAAAAATGATGGAATTCGTTATGCATTAAAACAAGATCCTCCATCATAAGCTGCCCAAACCTTGTTGTTGCTTCAGTTGCATATATCTAAACAGTACAACACAAAACTTGAACAAATTAAATAGCAAGAAAGGGGGTGGTTTCAAGCAAAAATATAGAAATCTGCAGTTACCTTAGCAGAAAAGCCCTTGGTTTGAGTAAGAAAAGGGAGGGCAAGCATCCCCATTGTGCTTGAAATCAGTACAAGATCAATGGAAGAAGGATCCCAAAGGTGCAAATTATTGGGAGTTTTATACCAAGGCTGAGCACAGATCAAAGACTTAAGAATTTTCTGCCTCTTCCTCATATCCAAACAATTGTTGACAGCAAAATCATAAGTTTGCTCCCCCTCCTCCATTTTGGATGATGGAGAAACAGGATAAAAGATTGTGAGAGCAGAAAGGTCCAAAGGGCAATCAAGTAATATCCTGAATCCACTCACATCAAGAATGTGACATGGTGGGAAATGGAAACCACTTCCTTTGCTCAAGCAAGTCTGCAAATAAACACTAATTAACTCTTTTTTTTTTCAATAAATGAACTAACATAAAATCAGAATGTATCTGAGAAACACACACAAATAGGGACTTACAAATTTCATGATTAAGAGAAAATACAATTAGGGTTTTGAGTTCACCCCCAGCCTCACCCTGCAAGAAGAAATTGCAAAACCCAGGCCAAATATGTCAGTAGGTTTGAGGTTATTTCTATCTTTGCTAGAAATTGTCAATAGCAAGGTCTAGGATCCTATTTTATATACCAGTGCCTGATTTTCCTCAAACAAATGGATTTTGTTTAAGATTTCACTTATTATTTAGTAATACTCGAGCCTTCCTATTTACAAGTCCAAGTCCAACTAGGTTACATATATTTTAAGTCAATAAACATGTTTGTGATCTCTAAATTCCATCTGAAAGTTCAATGAAAAAATTCACAACATTTTCCTCACCCCCACAAAGTATCATGCTTTCTTCCAGGGAATGATCTTAACTGAGAGTTCATAAATCAACCAGAAAACAAATTTTCAATCAATCTGTAAGATTCCTCTAACAATAATCATCAAATAACCTTATAAAAGCAACAGCGTGTTATGACCTGTTTACTTACTCCTCTCGCATGCATACATACACACATACATTGTGGATTAAACCTTCCCCTTTTTTTATCCAGTTGATTTCATTTTACTCCTCAAATTATATAGTTTATTCTACCTGAAAATTTGTTCTATCAAATAGTTTGATTGTATATTTGATATTTTTCTAACTTTCTTTTTGCTGTGTAGATCTAACCATGTTCCACTTCTATAGTTTAATGTTTATCAAGTAAATTGTAAAATTGAGACTTTATATCCGGTAGCGGGCTTGACCAGAGTAGATTCAAAGAGAAGAACCTATTCGATAACAGCTGATTTTTGAACAACTTGAACAAAGTCAAAAGATTCCTAAAAGTAGTTCCTGACTCAAATCAGTCAACTATGGGCGGTAAAAGAGCTGGTAGTGAATCTTCGGCGCAAGCTGTAGGAGAAGGACGTAGCACATGCCATGATAGTGCTAGTTTGGGGAACTCTCTCCTGGGGAATGGGTCCTCTGCTCCAAGGTTGCCAATTGATGATTTTAAAAGCCTTAATAACCCCCGAAACAAAGAGAACAGAGTGAAAGACTTGTCCTGAGTAAAGCATTGACTCACAACCTTGTTGGTGATGGAACGGGCTAAACCCGCCTGAAGCATGGGGACCTACCTATTAGGGTTAGGTGTTCTAGCGACGCATATGAGATGCGAAGTCCTGAATGGAATGCATACGGGGGTTGGACCTAAACTCATGGCTTTTAGGATCTACTTCTGGGATTCAAGTGGCTTTTCATGCCCGATACAAAGGGGAGTGGACTAGGCCAGAGTTCTAAGAGAAGAAGAGAAGGAGAATGGGGAAGGTGCTCGTATTGCATTTGTTCAGGTTAGGTCAAGGAGTCAGCCACCCTACTCATAGTAGTATTGAAGCTCATAACTCCTCTATGGGCACCATAATGCTTGACGGACACCATAGACTACGACCAATGCACTAGGATAAAGATAAAATTACAAAATTCTAACATACGGGTGTACAAGGTAAACATCAATGCAAGTTCAACCCACTCACCAAGAAAACATGAAACACAAGTTCCTTAGATGGCGCAACTTGACTGTAGGAATAAGCAAAATTTTCAATTTAATTCTAACTTTTTGAAAAAAAATCACAAAATATCAAATTGATACAAGGTACTTTACCCAATCTTAATCACCAAGTAAATACAAACAAGGCATCCATTGACGCTGTCAATAGTGTATTCCTTTTCTTTTTGTCAAAGACTCTCTATCTCTAATGATCACCGAAATGGATTTGGTTGTGCATTTTGTTTTCAGTTTATCAATAAGAAATTAGAATAATGTAATTTCATTTTTTTTAATTAAGAAATATAGCAATGTTATTATATGAAAATAATGCAAAATAACACTGTTATTTCCAAAAAAAACAATAACTAACTTAAGAAAAATTAAATGAAACCGCCAACAATAATGGAAAAAAGACGTATAAATACCATTGCACCAAACCTAAATCCCTATTTAATTATATCGAAAATGCACTTTCCGAGCAGAACTAGACTGCAAAACCAGATGAAATCAGCAAACACTAAAATTTTGACCAAGCCATTAATCTCACAACAATAATAATAACAATAAGAAAACCTAATACTCCAAATTGACAGTAAGAAAGCTTTCCTAAGCTCTAATCACAGCCTAAATAAAACAGACTCGCACGAATAATTAAGAGAACTAAAATAGATCGATGAGATTTAAATCAAAAGTGAAGTAATTGAATTAAGGAAAAATACCAGTTTTGACGACGGGGCAACTTCTCTTGCATTCTTGACGGCACTTCTTAAGCTTGCATCTGTCGGAGGCTACTATAGCTATACGCGTCAATTGATTTGCCATCTCTCCCTGTTTTTTTTTTTTTTCTTTATTTGATTTTGACTCTAAAGAGAAATTAAGAAGACAGGAGAGAGTGGGGGGGTTAATTATAATTATAATAATTTTTTGATATCTCGAGAACTTAAATTATTAAGAGGTCAGTCAAAATAATTTATCTGGTTCAAAATAACATAGTAGATAAATAATTTGTTTGAGTGTGCAGTAGTTTTTACTTTTAGATATTTTTTTAAAAATGTATTTATTTTAAATAAATATTAATTTTTAGTAATTCTTATTAATTTTGATAAGCTAATATAAAAAAAAATATGAATTTATTTAATTTATTTTTAAGTAAAAAATCTTTTCAAAAAGTGTGCCATATAAAACAAAACAAGCACAAAAATAAAAATTAATAATAAAAATAAAAAATATTTAAAAAAAACATAACAAACACTATTCTAATAAATAATATTTTGTAAAGCATATTTTTATCAGGAGTAGCCTTTTCCTTGTTTTTTAATCATAAATTGAAAAGAGGCCAATCCAATTTCATTTTCGAAGTGCATTATTTTTTATTTTAGTTCAGAGATGAAACTAGGCCACAATGCACACTTGTCATGCAAATCGGTACTGACATTGCAATGGAGCAGGGGTGATCATTTTTTATTTGGTTTTTATTTAAAAATATAATTAAAATAAAATTTTCAAAAATTAAAAAAATCAAACTGGAACCGGTTCAAACCAGCCGGTTTCGGTTCGGTCCGATTCGGTTTTTTACCATAAAAACCGGAAAAACCTATATTTTTTATTTGGGCTTTCTTATGGGCTTGTAATTGTTATTAATATTATCTAATTTTGTTACAAGATTCTATAATATATTTAATTTTTTTTTGTCACTGAATATCCATTTATATTAAATTATTAGTGCTAATATTGTGTTCATATGTTGCAAGTCTTTCTAATATTTGTGTTTTGGTCTCCTGCATCAGAGTTTAAATAACACACACACAAGTTGAAATCTAAATTACAAAGCACTGCCTTCAAAAGGACTTAAAAAAAACAACAAATAACATTGTCATAAAATATAAAACACTTCATGCAAAAAATATAAATGAAAAATATAAAGCACTGCCTAATTATCATCCGTTGCTAGATGTAACTTTCCATCGAATTCTACAAAATAAAAAATTAAATATGTTAGATAATTGCAAATGCTTTAATTAATAAATCACAAAATAAAATGTGCAAGTTTATAAAAAAAACAATTTGGCTCCCTCAAGGTTTTCGTAAGTTTCAAAATCGTTTATCAAGTTTCTAAATGATAATTAGATATCAATGTAGTAATTGTGAAAGCATATACTTTTACACCACATTCTAAACACCGGAGAAAATCAAGCAAGTGATTTCAAGAAAATCACTATGTTTCCAATAACAGCATTGGTCTAATAACATAGTTCAACAACACACTAAGCCATCATACACATGCCGATGAAAGTAAAAACAATCCAGGTAAGAATTAAGGTTTCTTTGGTCTTCATTTTTCATTTGCAAATTTGTTTGAATTTATCACATTATGTCCAATAGTTCATTTCCCAGAAAGAAAAACAAGGAGCTGGAATATACATGATGGCTGCTGTTTAATGCTTAATTGCTTACTGACAAGGATCTTTAATTAATAATGTTTCTCGACAATAATTTTTCCCACTAAAATGAGCAAAACCCATATTCAAATTCTCACTTTAGTTAACTACAACAACTCAAATCTAAGTTTTGCTCTCCTATCCATACAGCTGAAAATCAAAACTTCTTTTAAGGACAAGGTTTCTGGGAAACGGAATAACCTTCCAAGGTTTGTTATACACAAAAAACTCAAAAGATCATTAATTATCACAAATCTCAAAAACCCATTTGCAAAATCACAAGAAAAATCTACTAAATATAAATCAAAAGACAGTATAACACATGCACACAGATACACATACAGAAACATATTTTTCAAATTTGATACAAAGAGCAACTTCAACACATTATTTAATGGAAGAAAAAACTAGTGCAAAATATGCTTCCAAAAAGCTAAATCACGCGAAATTTAGCGGAATAAAACCTCAAACAAGTACACTCTACTACAAATAATAATAATAATAATAAAAAGTTATAAAAACAACTTATTAAGAGCTCAAAAAAAGTGAAAACTAGATTGTGAGTCGTTGAGATATGTATACCAGAAGAAGCGAGTCCTGCTGGCCATGGGTGATCTCAGCTTCTTTCACTTTCTGTGCAACAACCTAATCGAATACGAAACAGAGATATAAATTAGTTTTACATCTAAAAACAAAAACGATAGTGAATTAGAAAAAGATAGTTCTCGAAAATGAAAGGATTGAAACAGAGATTTTAGAATTTTTCGCTCAATTTTAATGAAACTCGGAGCTAAATTTAAGCATATTCCCAGAATTCCAAATCAACCAAAATACGACTTTAAGCTCAAACACTGATTTTTTTGTAAGGATATACCAACAAATAAAAAGATCACATAGCATATATTAAAAAAAAACAGAGATTGATAGAAAAAAAAATCATACCTGGTGTGAGTTGTGACAAGATTTAAGGTCGGGTGTGAGAGAGGGAGGTGACTGGTTTGCTAGATCTGGACTCTGGAGGTTAGGTGTGCTGGCGTGGTGTTTGTCATGCCTGTATGAGAGAGGGATGTGGCTGAAGTCAGGAGAACGAAGATGAAGACGGATTGATTTGATTTTGTTAGAGACTTGAGAATGAGATGAGATATGTGAAAGTGTGAATTGTGAGGGTTGAGGGAGCGGCTTGTTTGCTCAGGACAGCTGGACGCGCTAGGGTTAAGAAAATTAGAGAGCTATTTTTTTTTGTATTTATAGTACCCCTTTAACTGAACCGGTTTGGTTCGGCTGAGGTTTTTTCGGTTTCAGGTTTTTGAAACCGAAACCAAACCGAATCGAACTTTTTTTGAAAAAAATCAATCGATTTAATTGGTTTTTTTTTCGGTTATTTTTTTTTTGGTTTTCTCGGTTTAATCGGTTTCTTAGTTTTTTTGCTCACCTCTACAATGAAGGAGGGGCCTTGACTGTAAACATTTTTTTTTGGTTTTCTCGGTTTAATCGGTTTCTTAGTTTTTTTGCTCACCTCTACAATGAAGGAGGGGCCTTGACTGTAAACATAATTATTAATCATTAAGATGAAACTAGGTTAGTTCGTGTAGACAGAATTACTGTAAACAGAATTATTAATCATTTTGATGAAACTAGGTTGGTTTGTGTAGACAGAATTATTAATCATTTT
>Ga0307507_10004482_pt1 | contig 24692 bp, 7 predicted proteins | sample 7_EM_MG_FD_207223 | JGI IMG/M metagenome (GOLD analysis project Ga0307507, IMG submission 207223) | Populus trichocarpa ectomycorrhiza microbial communities from riparian zone in the Pacific Northwest, United States - 7_EM | ecosystem: Host-associated > Plants > Roots > Unclassified | place...
GGTCGTCGGCAGGCCATTTTGAGGGAGTTGGTTCGTGAATAGTTCCTAAGAGGCCGTCTGCAATTGACTTCCTTGCCTCCTTCCGTACGTATACTCTATTTTTACGGAGGTAATCCCTGATCTTCTTTAATTGATCCTTGCCAAGGTTATTAAGTATATCCCTTATAAACAACTTAAAATTGTTAATAAAGCTCTCCCATAGGTCGAATCCCTTCCATCTATTCTCCTTATATATTGATAAACGCTAATTAACGAATACTTTGACTTCCTTAATGTCGGTTACAGTCGCGTCAATTCCAGTCTCCTATTTTTCGGTATCTATCGCGGAGGTAGCCATCTTTTGGTTCCGCAGTTAATTTAATTTGACAGTTAGACTAGAAGTATGGAAACGACCACAAACTAATCGTTCTAAAGGCGTGATAGACGTAGGTTAGAAGCGCAAGTAACCTCACAAACTGGCCTTTAGGCTTAGCAAGCAATACCTTAATTCTTAGCCTTTGACGAGAGGTCTAGAGAATCAGATAGTGCCTCTCTTTATTATACCTTGCTGATCTGTGCGGCACTGATCAGTATTGGAATCACGGTAGGGGGTTTTGGTTTTAATTGTTTTCTCTATACTCTCCCTCTTCTACTTCTATAGGTGGAATTTGATGGATCTCCTGAGCTCGCTTAGCTTACGTGGTCAACCCAATTGGTTACAAGCAACTGTGTCTACTATATTACAGAACCTTATTCAGACACCCAAGAACCTACGATGGACGAAAACCGATAGAAGAGGGTAACAGCTTAGTTTAGTAATAAACAAATAAGTATAGGACGCAAGTTTAAAAACTATAAGTTTAGGGAACAAATAAGAACGTTAGTTCTAAGTAAACGTAGTATTCAGCCTAAAGATTAAAAAGTTAATACGGAGATTAAGAAGTAAGATGACTTTAAGGATCTAACTATAAGACGTAGAAAGTAAGAAACTATAGATAAGTTTAGGTAAAGAATTATCGCGTAGCAAGAGTAAAAGCTAGATAAGAGATTAGCTATACTAGGACGTATAAGGGATAGAGCACCTATACGAAGAATTACTAATAGGCCTAAGGCAGAAACGCCTAGAGTAAAATAGTTAGACGAACTGGAATAAGAAGAGGATTTAGAAATCCTAACTAGGTTCAAAGAAAGACATACTAAAGGATGTTATAACGTAGTAATAATAAGGTACTTTCTAACAGATAGGCTATATACACTAAACCAGTTATACGAGAAGTGGTATAGGCAACGACACAACAATAAATAGGAAGATTTCTATATATAGCTGGATAAAAAAGTTGTCTAAGACCAACCTATCATAGAGAAACGTATAAATCACATTAAAGGAGTACTAATTATGACGTTAAGGAACCTAAAAGATGGATCTAGGAACTAAAGAAATAAGTAATAAATCTTAGTACCTATCCCATGCGCGGTCACGATAGGCGCAATAACTAACGAGCCTCGCCCACTACTTATTATCGCCAAATTTTTGTGTTATATTTCCTGAAAGCTCTATAAGAGGCTTCCGGCATGCCTTCTTCTCTAATAGAGCCTCCGCGCGCAGCGACGCAAGTCATATAACTTGGTTGCTTAGAGAAGACCCAAACAGGCTCTTGCCCACGCCTCCCCGCCGGCGCCTCACGTATACCCTTCCCCCCTATCGTAGCGACGCGACCGGGGGGTCGTACAAGACCCGCATCGCCAAAAGCACGTTTGCGACCCATTGTAGCGATATAATTAAGGTAGGAAGCGATATAGTTTCTATGGTGGAGACGTTTGCTCATGTTTTGGTGTTCGCGCACGGGCCATATTTTATTGCGCCTTGACCGCGCATGGGATAAACAAAAAACCAACGGTTAGGTTGGTTAGATAGAGGTTTAAACTTAAGAGCAAAGATAAGCCAAGAGTTAGCCTAGGTCACCTAGCGCATTATACACTATCATAGATAGCTTATATAGATAATACGTGCAACATATATAGAGCACCAAAAGATAAAAACCGGAAGTACCTAACTAGAATATATTAGGCACCGGATAAAAGAAAGTATAAAAACGCCAAGTATATATATAGATGGCACCTAGTAGAAGTATAGAGTTAAGAAGACCTAATACTTTAACTAGGAAGATTCCTTATAGAAGAATACCTAAACTGATAATAGTAGTGAAAGTGCCTAGAGAATACTTATCTATAGCACGTAGAGGAAAAGAAATAAACTAAGTATTAGCTAAGTAAGGACTAAGTATAAACGGGATCTAGTAGCCAATAGTTAGGAAAAGGGGAGGCCTACAGGACCAGAGGGAGCCAGTAGTAGAGCTTCAGACCCTTAAGGAAATTCAAGGTTAATACCTAAATTTACAAATTAAGTGGCAGGATCAGCAGTTTAAAGCATTAGTAGATAGTAGAGTAATAAGAAACTACGTATTACTAGCAGCAGTAAAAAAGATAGGGTTACTACACAAACAAAAGGAACACCTATATCTACTTATAACAATTTTAGGAGATCCAATAGCCTATAGAGGAGGCATTATTAATCTCAAAATAGGACCTATTCAGCTAACTATTAAAGGAAGGCAAGTAAGAATGTCTTTTAATATCCTACTGTTAGGAAAGGACAAGGCAATATTAGGAATGCCTTAGTTATAGGAATATAATCTAAGGATAGATTAGGTTATAGGCCAGGTTAATATTAAGGATACTTAGCAATATAAGATGCAACAGCAGACTAAGATAGTATAGTACTAAGTTAGAGCAATATATAAGGAGACTAAGCAAGGCTTAAGTCACGTACTAAAGAAATACCATAAGTATAGCAAAAAGTTATAGTTACTAGAAAGTAAAAAGCTATTAGAGTATACAGTATAGGACTACGAGATATAGTTAGAACCAAGAACTAGTCTAAAGTTCTTTCCAATCTATAAGCTTACTAAAACCAAGTTAGTAACGCTTAAGGAGTTTATCCAGGAGAACTTATAAAAGGGATATATTAGACCGTTATAGTTATTAGCAGAATATCCAGTACTATTCGTCCTAAAGAAAAACAGAAAACTTAGGATATATATTAACTATAGATAGTTAAACAGCATCACCAGAAAGGATAGATATCCTTTACCCTTAATTAGTGAAATCTAAGATAGGATAGACAATGCGAAAATCTTTACAAAGATAGATCTAAGGTAGGCATACCATTAAATTAGAATTAAGGAAGGCGATAAATAAAAGGCAGCCTTTAGGTCAAAGAAAGAACTATATAAACCATTAGTTATGCAGTTTAGGCTTATAAACGCACTAGTAATATTTTAGAAACGAATCAACAGCGTATTAGGAGAACACCTTAACGAGTGTATTATAGCATATCTTAACAACATAATCGTCTACTTAGTAAGTAAGGAAGAATATAGAGAATATATTAAATGGGTCTTAAGAAGACTATAAGAAGAAAAGATGCTAGTAGTAATTAAGAAATACAAGTTCTTTACCAGGAAGACTAATTTCATTGGATTTATTATTAAACTAGGAAAAATCAGCATAGACCTAAAGAAAGTTAAAGCTATAGTAAGTTGGTAAGAACTAGAGAACGTTACACAGTTAAGATCGTTTCTAGGGTTTTATAACTACTATAGGAGGTTTATAGCATAATAGTTAAAGAGTATCAAGCCATTTACGAGACTAATAAAAAAGGAGGAACTGTGGGTATAGGGCGATAAGTAAAAGAAGTTATTTAAAGAACTTAAGGAGTTGTTCACCCAAGGTCCAATCCTTAAAATATACCAGCCGAAGTTAGAAACGGTTATAGAAACAGATGCATTAGGCTTTATACTAGGAGCATACTTACTATAGAAGCATTCGGACACATAGCATCTAGTAGCGTACTATAGTTAAAAGATAACACCACTAGAGTTGAACTATAATATCCACAATAAGGAGTTGCTAGGCATAGTTACAGTACTTAAGAAATAGAGAGCATTCTTACAAGGCATAGAGAAACCATTTATAGTTAAGACGGACTATAAGAACCTAATAGGGTTCCTAATAATAAAGAAACTAAACCAAAAATAGGTTAAGTAGGCGGAAATACTTACAGAATATTATTTTGAGATTTAGTATACTAAGGGTATAGACAATGCACAAGCGGATACTCTAAGTAGAAAAGCTATTAGGAGATTTACTATAATAGGATTAAGACAGAATAATTAGGTATAATTATTTAAAGATCATAGCAACCATAGAGAGTTAAGTTTATAAATTACCTAAGAGTGATTGGATATAAAGGATCTAAGAAGCATAGGCAAAAGATCTAGACTTAGAGCAGTATAAGAACAGGGAAGTAACCTATATTCCAAAAATAGTAGCAGAAGAGTTTATAAAAGAGTTTTATAAAGAAATAACGCAAGGACACAATAGAGCTATAGGCTTAGTGTTAAGACTTTAAGAGGAGTATATTATTTAAGGAATCTAGAGACTAGCGAGATAAGTTATAAAAGAATATCCAGATTACTAAAGAAATAAACTAATAAGGCATAAGCCGTATAGAGGGCTATAACCTATTAAAACACCAGAGAGACCATAGGAGGTTATATTATAGGACTTTATTATAGAGTTGCCAAAGTTAAAAGATCCTATTACTAGACAAAAATATAACGCAATCTTAGTAATAGTAAATAAGCTAACAAAGTAAGGATACTTTATAGCATATATAGAGGAAATATCCGTAGAAGATATAGCTAGAATCTATATTAAAGAAGTGTTTATAAGATATGGAGCACTAACAAAGATTATATTAGATAGAGATCTGAGATTCATAGTAGTATTCTAGGAAGTATTCTTAGCAGAATAAGGGGTTTAAGCAGCGATATTAACTACATATCACCCACAAATAGATGGTTAAATGGAGAGAGACTAAACCAAACACTAGAACAGTATCTAAGGCATTATATTAACCATGCACAAAACAATTAGGTATTATTATTACTAGTTATATAGTTTATATATAATGCAACACCATAAAAAGGGATAGGCATATTACCTTTTAAGGCGAATTACGGGTATAAGCTAAGAATATCGTTATTACCACAATAAGTAAAAAAGATGAGTAGTATAGCTAAAGAAAGAATGGAGATGTTAATAAATCTTTATAATCACCTTAAAGAAATAGCTAAACTAGTATAGATAAGGATAAAAAAGTACTACAACGCTAAGAGATCTGAGGGACCAGATCTTAAGGAGGGGGATAAAGTATAGCTACTATATAAAAAATTTAAGAGTCGACGACTAAGCAAAAAGTCAGATTACGTTAGATTAGGACTATTTATAGTTAAGGGAAAAGTTTTAGAAGTTATATACAAGTTGGACTTACTAGAGAAAATAAATATCTACCCTATATAGTATATCACAATGCTAGAGCTAGTATACGGGAATATTAAGCCACCAGTCTATAAGGCAGACACGTATAGAGGGCAAAAAGAAGATAAATAGCAAGTTTTAAAGATTATTAGTTATAAGAATGTTAATAATAAAATGTAGTATAAAGTAAAGTGGATAGGCTACAATATGACTACCTAGGAGCTACTAGACAATTTAAAGAACGCTATAAAAAAGGTATAGGAGTATTGGAAAAAAACGGGTTAAGCAGTATTAATAAAGAAGGATCACCAAAGAATAAGTCACCTAAGGGGGACCTAAGAGGAGCACCTGCCGACGTATTTGGAGTTATTTCCCTCTCTATTAGAAGAGAATCCATTCTTTTGTCACCAAGTTCCTAAAGACCTTATTCTATAAGTTTCCACTCCTTAGAACAAACCTTCTCGCGAACTTTCTTAAGACGAAGAAGACGGGCGTAAGCGTTTCGATGGGCCTTAAGGGCATAACGCTCCTTGTCTTAAACACGGGCAAGACGAAGTTCGTCATCGCGCTAAAGCTAGTAGATCTCGGCCAGAGCCTCTAAGAGCTTACCGTCAAGCTTTATGGCAGTAGATTAAACCTAGGACCCTAGCAGCAATTAACAAGGGTACTTGCAGGTTGTTAAGAATAGCAGAACGCGCACACTTAGCGTTAGAAACGGAACGGACATTATAAGAGGATTGCATGTTCGCTTGCGTACACTCCGCGCAAGAGGATGGTTGTTGGTTAACAGGCAATGGAATCGCAACGTAAACTAACCCCTCTTTTACACAACAAGAACAGGAAGGCATAACCTTACCTAGCAATAGAATAACTGCCATAGTACGAGACCGACGTTCAACCGAGGTAGAAGGAGAGGTCTTAAGAACTTTAGATGCTTTAGGTATAATAAACAACGAGGTCAACCAAATTAATTAGACGGACATTATACCTCTAGTAGACGACTTAAAGATGTTAGGAATCTTTAAGGACAAAGATAAAGAGGAGGAAGATAGTATTACAGACGCTTTAAGTATAATATTATAACTACTTAGAGAGGAGTCGGAAGAAGCTAGTTAGTTAATTAGGGCACAGTCTAGGATAGATCCGGTAGAACTATGTAATAAGAAATAGTAACTAAGGTCACGTAATATAATCTGTGTAATCTATAAGATCTATAAGGAACGTCTTATATACCTTACCTACCTTACGTACCTTATATATAAGGAGGGTTTCTTAGGAGTACAGTTATATATTTAAAGGACCACAGTCCCTACCTAGATAGTTCTCTTCCTTATAGTAAATCTCAGAATATAATTAGAGTTAATCTATTAGGCAACCACTCCACCAGTTGTTATCTTATACTATTATATTGTTAACTTCGTTCGAATATCTATATACCTAGCCTAATAACGAACCCACCGTAGTTCCTGCTACAAGGTTCCGTTACATCTACTATATATCTTTAGTGCCAGACTAGATACTCTTTTTTTTATCCCTAGGGCCTCTTCTTCTAATACTACTACTTATTTTTAAATAGGGTCTTCTTTAAATAGTATCCCTAGTGGTTCTTATATAGATCCCTATAGCTTTCTCTTATAAAATTCTAGGATCCCTATTATAATAACAAAACGTTCCCGTTTTTAATGCCTATACTTAACCTTATAGTTTTAATTTATAGGGCCTTCCCTATTATCTTATCTATAGTATATCTAGAACCATTACTAAATCCTAATTTATAGTCTTTAGAAAGGTTTTAATTACTATATTATATTTTAGCTAAAGGTGCTCCTTAGGTTCCCAACTATTATACGCCTAGGAGTATTATTTTTAACGCTATCTTCAGTCTTAAATATCTTCTACATTCTATTCTAGTTCCCTATTAATTTTATTAAATAGGGGCGGTTCTATACCGTTTCTTCTCTGGTATAACTTTAATAAGGAAATATAAAATATAGATATAATTTTAGCAATTCCAATTTATAGGCTTAATTTCCTTTAGTTTTCCTAACTATCTTAAAGGGTTTAAGCTATTAGTAGTTTAGCTTTTTCTTAATACATTTTATCTAGATATTTTTTATAAATAGTAAGACTTTATCTCCTACTTTAAATTCTTTAGGTATATTTTTTTTATTATATTACCTTTTTTATATAGCTTAGGCGTTTAGTAAGTGCTTTTTAAGTTCTCCTCTATAAATTATTATTTGCTTAATTCTTTTAAACGCCGCTAGTGCCTCCCTTTTAGGGATAATATTTTTAATATTCTAGGAGTTATTTACTTTTACCCCAAACAGTGCTTTATAAGGGGTTATTTTTATACTACTATAGATGCTTATATTATATATATATTACGCTAGAGCTAACTATAATATCCAATTATTCTATTAATAATTAATATAATAGCAAAGGTAGTGTTCTAATAACGCATTTTGACGCTCCATTAGCCTATCTATTTATAAGTAAAAGGCAGTACTTATATTTTACTATATTTTTAATAAAAGACAGAATAAAGACTAAAATGCGCTGTTAAATATAGTGCCTCTATTAGATATAATTCCCCTTAGTATACTAAATAAAAGCTACCGCTTTAAAAACAAGTCTAGTAGTTCTATTACTGTAATTATTATTATAACAGCAAAGTACTCTAAAAACTTTATATATTTATTAACGATTACTAGAATAGCATTAGCAACCTCTCTAGTTCTTATTTTAGTAGGGGGTAGTCCTATTATAAAATCTATTGTTAATTCTAATATAGGTCCCTATAGAATAGGAAGCACTAATAACTCGCCATATAGGCGATACCTAAATATCTATACCCTTTAGCATGTATTATATTTTAATATATAATCCTTAACTTCTTTAGACATTCTATTTTAAAAGTATTTCCTTTAAACGGCCTTAAGGGTCCTATTGGCACTATAGTAACCCCTAAAAGGGTTATTATAAAAGACCTTTAAAATTTTATATTAAACTATTTGGTCCTTTAAAATATATATAGCACCCTTAAAGCATAACAGACCCTTTTAGTCTTATTACTATAGCTTCTTAGTAACTCTAGCTAAGTTAGTCTCTACTATATCTTTCTACCTCTCTTGTCACAGTGCTGCAATAAAGTAGACTGAATAACTACGTTGTGCTATGAAGAAGAGAAGAAGGGTAAAAGGGGGTATTATATACAAAGAGTAAGGCCAGCCGCCAAGGCGCTAGTAGTGGGCCAGCTAACAGTAGGAAACAGTATACGTCAGGTTAGTACTATAACAGTACTCCCCTCTCTAGAAGGTTTAGTCCCTAAACCAAACAAATAACTTTAAATAGGTAGTACGCGGGACCACCTGTTTTTGCTACAGAAATATTAAGAAAATCCTAATTGGTCGGCTTATTAAATAAAGTTGGCGCATGGCGCTCTTAGCGAGAATTCTAACCAATCAGACAACTTTAACCACCGGTTAAAGTTCTATGACATCTTAACCACCATAGATTTTTAACACAGTGGTTAGCCACGACCTTAGCATAGCTTTTCCTTATCTTGTGCCCAATCTAGGGGTCCTAGCTTCTCAGGGTGTTGCTTATAAAAGCGCTATATAGCTTATTCGCAACCCTTTAGGTCCTCTTCTAGCTGCTAGGTTATGTTCTTGTAATATTTCCATTTAATCTTATAAGTTAGGCCTTAGGGGTCTTTGTTATGTATATTAAGAATTTTCTTAAACTCCTATTTATCTTCTATATTACCGTCGTCATCTCTCTCTGTTACTCGTCCTTGTATATTACGGCGCTCTGCGGTATTAATATTTGCTTAGCTAGGGATCTCTTTAGCAGCCTAGAGGCGGACCTTAGATATATAGAAGGATTTATTTACTTAGATATAGTCTAGAAGGTCTACCACAACTGCCCCTTAGTATACTGCAAGTACGGGGTACAGGCCGTCCTATTTATTGTCCCATTTCTTCTTAGGTTTGTTTGTCTTTATATTTTCTAAGCTAACCATAACTATATCGCCTTGATAGAATAACGCACTCTCGTCCCTATGGGTATTGGCATTATCTTTATAGCGTTACTGTAAAATCCGGGCTAGGGCCTTAAGCTATATCAATATCCGCTTAAAGCGGTTAGCCACAGAGTCTGCGCAGAAGAACTCCTTCTTTGCTTATACTAATAGTATTAGTGGGCGGGAGCCAGCAGGCTTAATTCCGAGGTAAGGGTTAAAGCCATAGTTTGTAAAAAATGGGGAGATGCCTATACTTTCATTAACTTAGTTATTTGTAGCAAATTTAGTAAGTGGCAGGTAGTTAACCTAGTTGTTCTATATAAAGCTAACAAAAGCACAGAGGTACTTATTTACGGCAGCGTTAATAATTTCGGTTTGGCCGTCCGTTTCTAGGTGCTAGGCTAAGCTTAGTTATAAGGTTGTCTTAAGGCGTTTACTTAGTTATCGCCAGAAGTCGCTGACAAATTATATACTGTAATTGGAGATAATTATACTTAGTACACCGTGGAGCTTATATATATTGTTAATAAAGCCATTAACTAGCTCCTCTGTTAAGAGTCCTATTACTAGAACAAGGTGTTATATTTTAGTTAGGCGGTCTATAATAACAAGAATATATTTATATGCCTTGCCGTGGCGTTGGCATACCGGCAGCGTTGTGATATAGTTAATTGAAATATTGGTTTATAGGCAAGCGGGTAGTTCTAGTGGCTTTAAAAAACCGGGCGGGGCAGAATAGGGGATCTTAGTATAAAAGTATAGGGCACAGTCTTTAACAAAGGTAGCTATAAACTGGGAGATTCCTAGCCACTAGTATATTTAGTTTAAGAGGTTAAAAGTCTTAACCCGGCTAGGGTAACTAGCGGGGCCGCTACTATAAGAGCGATGGATAACTTCTAGGCGGAGGTCTAGGGTATTAAGGACAAAGAGGCGTTAATGGAAGTAGATCTATCTATCAATAATGCTATATTCTGACTTATTATAACAGAGTAATTTCCTAATCTTCTTTAGCTAATGGCGAGCTTTCCAATTACGTAGAGCCGCTACTATATCTCTTACAAGTTTGTTCTCCTAGTATCCTAACCAAATTAGCTTATCCAGTGACTTTTTAGCCATTTTAGGGTCTAGAGCGGCTATAAACTCCACGTTATTAGAGTTACGGGATTTATATAGTAATTCTTCTAAGATTATAGGGTTAACTTTCTAGGGCAGTATAATAACTTAGGCTCGGTGGCGGAGGCGTTTATTATTAGCGTCCTTAGGTTTCGTTCCTAGTAGTTGGCTTAAGGCGTTAGGGAGCATAGCTTTGCTACTAGGTCTATATATAATCATAAAGTTAAACTATAAAAGGAACTCTACCTACTAGACTTGGCGTTAGTTTAGCTGCTTAGTAGTTATAAACATCTATAGGTTTTTATAGTTAGTAATAATTTTAAACGGCTCCTCAGTCCCTTATAGCTTAGGACGCTATTCCTTTAAAGTCTTAATAATAGCTAAGAGTTTTTTATTATAGATCTCGTAGTTATACTCTAGCGTAGAGTGCTTTACAGAGAAGAATATAACCAGTCTTAGTTTACCGTCGTTGTTATACTGGGAAAGGACTCCGCCAGAAGCCTAATTTAATGCGTCTAACTCTACCACTGTTTTCTTTATATAGTTGTAGTATGCTAGTACTGGTGCTAAAGTAAAGGCTCTCTTAAGGGCCTTAAATAACTTAGCTTGTTCTAGTCTCTATAGCCATCCAACATCCTTTCTTAGGAGTTTTGTTATAGGTATAGTAACAGCAAAATAACTTTAGATAAACCTATAGTAAAAGTTTATAAATCTAAGAAACTGCTGTAATTTCTTAACTAAGGTTGGGTTCTCCTATGCTTATAAGGCTTAGACCTTTTTAAGGTCCATGCTTATTCCTTCTATTAAGATAATTAAGCTAAGGTACTTTATTTTTATTGTATAGAACTCTAACTTGCTAATATTAATTTAGAGGCCGGCAGCTCTAAGGTGGTAAATTACCTCTTTAACGTGCCTAGTATAGTTAGCTTGAGTTTTAGAAAATACAAGGATATTATTAAGGTATGCTATACAATAGTCATCCAGTGCGTCGTGAAGAATGTGGTTAATATAGTTCTGGAATATAGCTAGGGCATTATAAAGGCTAAATAGGGTTACTAGCATCTTATAAAGCCTAAAGCGAGTAATAAATGCTATAAGCCATTTATGGCCCTTAGCAATACGGATCCTATTAAACACGGCAATAATATTAAGCTTAGTATAGAATTTGGCGCCATATAGGGCATTAAGTGTCTCATGGATAAGTAGGAGCGGGTATTAGTTCTTAATAGTAACGTTATTAAGTCCTCTATAGTTATAGTAAATCCTTACCCCTCCTTCCAGCTTAGCAGTGAGTAGGAGCGGGGCTGTAGCGGGGGATATTAATTCTCGGATAAAGCCTTTATTAAGTATCTTATTAATCCATTTCTTAACGCATTAGAGCTTGGTAGGGGAGAGTAGGCGGTTCTTATAGTACGGGGGCTGCTTTCCTGGCATAATTTCGATTTTATAGTCCTATAGGCAATATGGTGGGAGCTTATCAGCATTCTTTGGGAGAAACCCCTTAATATAGTACCTGTATTCCCTTAGGAGGCGTTGTACAATATTATCCCTAGTTAAAGCGGGTTTGCCTTTTATAAACTTCTCAGCGTCTATATCTATAACTTTACGGCGGAGGAACTTAGTATTTATAGTCTAGAGGTTTTCCTTAAGGAAACAATAAAAATAACTAGAGAAGACCTTGCAGGCTTCTTCTATTATATAGTTACCATTAACTAAGCGGCGGAAGGATTCCTCTGTTAGGTCTAGTATTTTAACTAGTCTAGTAGGGAGTTTATCTATTAATTATTTCCGTTCTTCTTATTCTACCAATTCTACCAGCTCCGCCATATGGATCCTTATTACTTTTACGCCTTTTTGTTTACAAAACTGGGCGAAATTCACGGCGCGTACGTTCATGATATCGTCTAGGTTGGGGCGTATTTGGTCTTCTCCCAACGTCGCGGCGGGGCTGGCTCGTCTTGGTCGGCTCTTAGGAGCGGTTCCTAGGCGGCGGCCTTGCAATGAGGCGTTGGATTCTTGGTGGCAGCGGCGCGAAGCGGACCTTCTTCCTTGGTCTCGGCAAGGCCGGCTAGCCCGTCGTTTTGGTCTTAAGTGCTGGAGTAGTCCAGTTTTCTACTATCTCGTTGCTTTGCAGCTGTATGGGTTCCCCTTTATTAGGAATATCTTCTATTATTAGGGCTTTATATATGGTCCTAGGCACTAGGCTTAGTAGTGCCGAGTATCCACATGGGGCGTCCCTACTACTGTTGGCTGTCCCCTACGGGAGGTAGTTCCTAGAGTAGTAGTCTAAGTTAAAGCGGATCTTAAGCTCTCTAAAGCTGGGGTAGGGCTTATACTTCTAGAGCTAAGGCATGCCTAAGATAATTGGGGTACTAGGTAAGAGTTTAATAACAAGAAAGAGCATAGCTTTAGTATAGATACCAATTAACATTTAGGCGGTAAAGTAGTCCATAATAAGTAAAGTTGGGATGCTATCTACAAGGCGTAGTGGCCTAGGTGCTAATAGTTTCTTAGTTATAATGTTATATTTTCTTACAATAGACTCTGCGTTGGTAAATGCCATTATAGTACTACCTAAGTCCACTAGGCTTACTATGTCGATAAAAACTTAGGGGCGTAGGTTGTGTAATAAGGAGAGTTGGGTTTAAATAAGGATTAATTTCTTATTACTGTTTGCTAATTTAAGATTAAGTAGTAGTTTACTAATAGAAAGGACTAATTAGTTTAGTAACAGGGACCTAATCTTCTCGTCTTCCTCCTTATATAGTTTAGACCCTTAGACGCGACTTAGTCCAAGGGTCTGCCTTTTAATGACTGGGGTATAGGGCTGTCTTAATAGGGCAATCTAGTATCTATCTAGCTGGCAGTGTTAGTCTTGGTTGGGGTATAGAGAGACGGCACCTTACTAACAATATAGCTATGTTCGTATTCGCTAGCGCAGAGTTGCTAATTCTAGGCGTTGTTAACGGGTTGGGCTTCTATATAGGGCATTATTTAGAGTGACTGAGCCGTAGGGTTAAAGGGGGGGAGTTGTCTACTATGGCTATAATAGACTCCGCGGTTGCTATATCCGCGGTTATTAGTTTGCGTTATTTAACGGGCTGGCATTGGGACTATGTTTGCTGTTATAGCGGGGTTATAAACGTCCTTCCAGTGGCCAGGCAGGCCACAGGCAAGGCACAGTCTATTATTAAAGCGGCGCTTGTGCTCCGTGTCTAAGATTCTATTAAGGTCTATAGGTTTTCCAGTTGCTGCTAGGGTTAAAGTTAAGGTTAATATAGGGGTAGGAGCTTAAGTAGGTAGGCGGTAGTTAGTATTCTTAAGGTTGGCTTAGTGTATATAGTTTGCGAGGTTCTTAGTAAATATATCTATCTACTTACTCCAACCTGTATAGTTGTCAGATAATCTGTATTCTCTAAAGGCGTGGGTCACGTGCACGAGTCACGTGCACGAAGACACGTCACTGAAGACACGTCAGATCAAGGTCAAAAAGAAACGATCAAGTCAAGATCAATCAATCAACCCATTTCATCAATGAACTTATCTATTTGAATTTCGTGACAGTTATGAGCCCGGTCCGCCGACTTAAGAAGCTATTCAGCTATTACTTAATTATTTGAAGAAATTCTACCTCATCGTCAGACTCTGACACCTCATCGTCAAGACGTAGACTCTGACAGAAATCCTACCTCAATCGTCACAGGACGATTCTTCTACGAGATTCCACGAGATTCCACGAGAAATCCTACCTTAATCGTTACAGGACGACCCTGATGATAAGGACGATCCTGAAGACAAAAATACCATCTCAAATCCTCCTTTGCCTATTAGTCAAAATGACTCCACTAACATTGAGTTCGTCGACCACGATCATCCTCAATAAACTAGAAGACTGGGAGCAATAGATCTAGCAACTACAAGCCCTTGTAGATTAGCAAATTTAGGCCCATATTAACCCAGCTATAGAAGCACCTTAAGAAGGTCTACTTAAAAAACCACCTCTTCCAAAGGTCACAGATTTTAATGAGAATGTAACCTTATATGCATAGCTCTTAACAAATCAACAGAAAGCGTATAAGAATAGTAGACAATACTACAACCAGGACATAAAGTATTTCCTTAAATAGGAAGATCATCTTTAATAGATCCGCACCTAGATTACATCTATAGTATCAATTCAGAAGAAGCTACTGCTTAACCCTTCCTTAATAGTTAAAGAATGGCTATCTCGGCTAAAGGAGAACACAGAACCTACCTTATTATTTGTTAGGAAGAAGGTATAATACTAATACACAGAAGCCCTTAAGGGGTTTAAATAGTTGTTAAAATTAAACTAGTAGCTAGATTAATGGGAACATGTAATATCCCTAGAAGAGAAGTATAAGATCCCTTAAATGTCCAATAGAATCTGGCTACAAGATTTAGTAGAAGTTATTTAACTGTTTAGTAACGCCTACTATATAAAGTATACTACCAAGTTAAATAACCCTTAGAAGTCGAGATCTTCCAAATACCACAAAGTAGTAAAGGAGCTGTAAGAAGGACTTAGAATACCCTTAAAAAAAGCTAATACTACTACAAGAGGGAGTACCTTTAATGCAGACTTTATAGAGCAAGCCATAATAGATTACTCTAATACTACTAAAGGTCTAGGGAAAGGAACCTCAGCATATACTAGACGCTTAAAGAGAGCTAGGTCACTAGTAGACGAGGAGACGTCCCACAAGAAGCTACTACCCATGTGCTTAGCATGCGAGAAACGAGGACATTCCCTTTAAGACTATTAGTATTTATTTAAAGATAAGAGACCCAAAGGAGTTATAATCGGAGATGCTCGCATCAAAAGGGTACTAAAGAAGGTAGAAAAGAATAAGAATCTTGCTAACCAAGTTATAAAGATTAGACTTAAAAAACAAGAAGACGAGGCTTAACAACAATAGGATAAAAAGAGTTATAAGACAGTTAAGATTAAGGGAGAAGCTAATGCAATATTCCTAGAATTATATTATACCGGTCAACTCCATCCACTAAAGCTATTAACTATTCTGGACTTAGGAACTACTCTCCATATCTTTAATAACCTCTCTCGTTTTTATAACTTTAGGAAAGCTCTAAAACACAAATATATCATCGCCGGCAGCTTAGAAGTGCCTATACTAGGCTACAGCGATGTCACTATCTAAGTTACAAAACCAGACAAGAGCAAGGGAATCCTATATCTTAAGGACGTTGCCTTCTATATAGACTTTAATACAAATCTAGTGTCGTTCTATCTACTTTAAAAGCAAGGGTACTTCTAGGACAATAAAGGAAACAATAATCTTCTAGTTTAAAAGGACGATACAATCCTATATTAAATGGAAGAACGTTACAGATAATAGACTATTAAATATATCCAACCAGGAAGTCTATTAGCGTTTAATATAAGCCAACTACTACGCCGCCAACGGAAGCGCAGAGCATCGTTAAGAGACATTCACCCAGATACAAAAGGTAATATATAACTATAGCATCTGCGTCTAGGTTATCCAGGACCTATAAGCCTTTATTATTTAGGTATCAACGCCCTAGAAGTTAAGCTTTAAGGCCTAAAGACAATAGAATATTAATATTGCAGTCTTACCAAAATCAAGCATTAGGTCTTAAGAAGGTTCTTAAAACAGAATATTAATAAACCTTATCTTAACCTCTATATTAACTGGACTGACCTTAAGGAAGCATATACGGGATTTATACAAGTTATACTCATCCATAACACCTTCTTAGGAAGAACCTTCCCATATTTTATAACGACACATAGCAAGGAGAAGGAGATACTATAAGTACTTAAAGATTTCATCCAATGGATTCGTCTAAGGTATAACCTTAAAGTTAACACTATTAGGTCAGACAACAAGCTAGGGAGAAGGAGAACCCTTAAATAGCTATAGACCCAAGGGATTACCTTTAAGCCTTTAGCGCTATATACCTAAGCATAGAACGGTACCACCAAACGCTTAGGGGGTGTAATCATTAAGAAAGGACATATAATAAGAATTGCTGCCAATCTACCACACGACCTATAGAACGAGATAGTCAACTATATAGTCTACCTTTAAGATTAAACGCCACAGGAAAGCAATAGATGGAAATCGCTATATAAAAGGTTCCATACCTACCTAGCAAATGGGATATTAAGAAAACCATAATTAGCGCACCTAAAAGCCTATAGCTATAGGGCGTACGCAATAACGTCAGATGCCTAGCTAAAGAAGAAAAGACTAAGTAAGCTAGATCCGCAAGCCCATATTAGCTACCTTATTAGCTATAACTCTACCAATATCTACAGGATCTGGATCCTGCATAAAGGTATTATTATCTCTACTAGGGATATTATCTTTAACAAAAAGACGTTCTTTAACGGCAAGTAAATAGACATCTCAAAGGATCTACACGCCGAATTAGATACGCTAATTAAGAAGATTTAACTCCCTAAGACCTTAACCAAAAACAAGGTTCTTCTAGAAGATAATAACAAAGTATTTAAACCGTTAATTTAAGAGGAAGATAACGACGTTAATAAGCCAGTTCAAACCTTTAATAAGTTAGCAGATCTTAAGCTTGCAAGAGCTCTTAAAAACGCGTATTATACGCCACCTCCAATAGAAAAAGATAAAGAATCTCTATATACCTTTCACGTCGAGTATCCTACGAAGTCAGATACTGATCAGGACACTATCAACCAAGTAGGAGATAGGTTTCACACTTAGGGGGTATTCAACAACTCAGTTAAAGACTTATTTAAGGAAGCCGGCAATAATAGGTTTAAAGACTTTATCACTAAAAGAATCACCTTAGCCTATTAAGGCGCCTTCATAGCAGGAAGGAAGTTTAACCTTAATAGTTAACTCAATAATAGCAAGCTAAAATTAGGCAGAACACGTAATATCAGATTATATAGAAAGAACTTACCTCCGCCACCTTAGTTAATTAAGGACCTTAATACACACCCTCTTCAAGATCAGTTCCAAGAGGCTTAACAAGCTCACCTCCAATCCCATTATCAAATAAGGTTGTTTCAAGAAACAGATAAGAAGCATACAAAGGGACAGCAGGTCCTTAGCTTAATATGGGTATTCGTCTACAAAACAAACAAGCATGGATTTCTCCAGAAATGCAAGGCACGCTTAGTAGTATACAGAAATTAATAGGCCCCAAAAGACCTACCTATAAGAGCTACTACATTAGCTAGTACAACCTTCTAAACCCTTATAGCAATCACCGCAAAATTCAACCTAGAGACGACACAGATAGATACAGTCAATGCGTTTATCCATTATGATCTCAACAAGGTCGTCTACATAAAGCTACCACCAGGGTTCAACAAAGGAAAGACAGACAAAGTACTACGCTTAAGAAAAGCCTTATACAGACTACAACAATCACCACTATTATAGCAGAAGAATCTCACAAGCTTATTAAACGAATTGGGCTTTAAAGAGGTACCTTAGGAGCCATACGTCATACTAAAAGGTAGAATAGTCATCTTCTTCTATATCAATAATATTATCTTCTGCTATAGAAAGACAGATAAAAAGAAGGCTTAAAAAGCAATCAAGGAGCTAAACAAGGAATACCAGATAAGTACCCTTAGCGAGCTAAAATGGTTCCTAAAAATCCATATAATACGCAATTATAGCCAGAGGCTCCTATAGCTATCCTAGGAAGCCTATATTAAGAAGATAGCTAACCAATATAAGATAGATTTTAGAGGGCGTCTTCCAGACACTCCTATAGCAGAATCGGAACTCCTCCCTACCAATCACCATATAATCCGTCCGACGCGTCCATCCCCCAATACAGACCTATTAGTCCGTCCTATATCCCTACCAGCTTCTACAATGCTATATCAGAGAAAACTAGGTTCAGTACTCTATATAGCCACTACAACACGTCCAGATATTGCTTTTGTAGTATTACAGCTGGCAAGGTTCAACTAGGACCCAGGCCAAAAGCATTATTAAGCAGCAAACAGAGTTATCCAGTACCTATATAGTACAAGAAGCAGAGCAATCTGCTATAGAGGAGATAAGGAAGGAACAAATAGTAGAGGGAAAGACAAAGAAATACGCAATAAAGAACAAGACAACGGAAGAGACGGTAGAGGTAAAGCGCAATCATTTATCTATACCAGCAATATATTATTCACAGACAACTCCATCAATAGAAAGAGCTCGCAAGGATACATTATAAAGCTATTTAGGGGGCCAATCGCCTGGAGAGCAAATAAGCAGGGTACGGTAATAACGTTAAGCACAGAAGCCGAGTTGTTAGCCCTATTATAGACAGTAAAGGAAGCTATCTTTATCAGCAGGCTATTTAAAGCAATAACGTTACGCCTAAACAAGCCCTTAATTATTAAATATAACAACACATAGACGCTCTAACTAATTACGGAAAACACAGTAAAGCTAATCACAAAGCTCCAACACGTTAACATCTATTAATACTAGCTACGTCAGGAATACACAATAAGACAAGTACAATTTCAATAGACAGTAACAAAGGAGATAATTGCTAATAGACTTATAAAGGCCCTGCCCAAGCAGAGGTTTTAAAGCTTCGTTAATATAATCAGGATAGTGGATATCAAAAAGCAGCTAGATAAGGAGAAGCAACTAGAGGACCTAAGGGACAGTATTAGAGTAAGACAGAAGGATTCAGATAAGATTACGGTTCAATTGACTCATTAACGGACACGAGAAGGTGGCTAGCTTTAACCTCAAAGAGCTTAAAGCTAAGGGGGTGTGTTAGATAATCTATATTCTCTAAAGGCGTGGGTCACGTGCACGAGTCACGTGCACAAAGACACATTACTAAAGACACGTTAGATTAAGGTCAAAAAGAAACAATCAAGTCAAGATCAATCAATTAACCCATTTCATCAATAAACTCATCTATTTGAATTTCGTAACAATAGTTACTATTATTAATTTTATGGGCAAGTCTAAGTACTAGCTCTTCCATCTTTAGAAAAATAAACTTCCAAAGTATATCTACCTTCTATTTATCTGTCTTTCTAGCGCGGACTATTAACTTATTAAGCTCTCCCTTTTAGGACTAGTAATTACGCTCGCCCTAAAGAAAATAGTTAAGCTTATTTTTTGCGACCTAGGTTGTGTTAAGGACCTTATAGTGGGCAGTAAGCTCTTTAAGTATATCTTCTTTAGTGGGCCATTTCTATATAGACATATTGTTTGGGGTTTTATACATAAACTCTAGGCCCTACTTAATAAACTTATAGGCCTTGCCCTTGAGTATATCTAAGATATAAAGGATCTGGGATTAGACTGTATTAAAGTAGTCCTAGTTACAGTTAAAAACTCCTTTAATCTTAATATGCTAGGTCTTGAAGTTGGCTTATTATTCTAGCGGGGTACCTTTTCCGCTAAATATTAGTAGGTCTTTAGACATCCGTTTTTTCTGCTAGGTTACTACTGTTATTATAGGGGTTAATTATTTAAGAGCGGCAATAGTTTCTATCTAGGAGGCAATAAGGGTATTAAGGCTTTCGTTAGCTTTCTTATTAGCGTTATTTATATTATATATAAACTATAGTCCCGCTTTAATATTACTAAGGAACTAATTGGTATGGTTAATAAGGGTATAGTAAACTTTATTAGCTTTAAAGATTTTAGGGTATAGTAGGGAGCGGCGGATTATCTATATAATATTAGAGTGTATCTATATAAAGAAGTCTGTAAAAACTTCATAGGGGTTCTAGGTTTTGGTCATTTTAGCGTTATTAACATCGCCCATTTAGGTAATCTTTGGCGCTGGGAAAAAACTAAGAATTATTCTAGGACTGTGGTGGGTTGTAGTGTGTAGACGCGTTGTGCGTAGGTTGTGATTGCTCTAGGGCGGAGATAACTGGGATACGGGGAATTAGTGATTGCGAGAGGGCGCAATTAATAATAGCACAAACTGTTATAGTGCTGCAATAAAGTAGACTAAATAACTACGTTGTGCTATAAAGAAGAGAAGAAGGGTAAAAGGGGGCATTATATACAAAGAGTAGGGCCAGCCGCCAAGGCGCTAGTAGTGGGCTAGCTAATAGTAGGAAACAGTATGCGTTAGGTTAGTGCTGTGACATCTTTTTAGCACTAAAGGCGTCCCTCTATTACACTTAAAGAAAAATATCTAAAAAGGTTTTATATAGATTACTTACTTCTATTTTACCTACTGCTATTATAGACCCTAAATATAGTATAAAATATTTTAAACTATTAGTGCCAGTAAATTCTCCTACTGTTATGCAGTATACTATACTATAAATAGGCATTTTGCCTATCCTCTCTAGATCCGGAAACTTATAGCTAATACGCCGTTAAGTTAAAGGTACTATAATACCCCTAATATATCCCGCAGAATTCTTACTAATTCTAGGGTACGCCAACTTTATAATATCTACCTAGTCTATAACTATATCCTACGGCTCTATTATTATAGTACTTTATAGCTATATTGCTAGGACCTCTGCCCTATTGTAAAATTTAGTAGTTTTAGGGAAAAAGTCTTCTTTCTTCCTAAGCAAATTTTGCAGTATAGAAATTATTTCCCCTATACTATTCTAGATTCTCCTAGTCTTATAATTTAAACGTCTTAATAACCTATTAGCAGGATTTATCTTTCCTAGGCGGTAGGTAATCTTAAAGTCGTACTATAATAGTGCCTCTGCCTATTTAGCTTATTAACTACTTAACACCTCTATAGTTATAAAGTATTCTAGGTTATTATAGTCTATAAGGATATTAATAGGATAATTACTTCCCATATAATAATGTCGCTAGTACTTTATTACTATAACTATCGCAAATAGCTTCTAGTTATGTATTATATAACACTGTTCTATAGGGGTTGTTTTTCTTAACTAAAACGCCATAGGATGCTATTCTCCGTCCTTTAATTAAGATAAAATTACCCCTAGGGCAAAGCTAGATATATCCGTTTTAAGGTATATATATAGCTTTTAGTAGAAGTGTATTAGAATTAGCGTCGACGTAAATAAATCTTTTAACTAGTCTATAGCCTATTTAGTAGCTTCCCTAAATATAAAGGGTTTTATCTTCTTATTATTCTTAAATCCTTTTAGCAGATTGGTAATTAGAAATACTACTCGCGTATAGTAAATAATAAATATTTAGTAAAAAATAAGATGGAGACCATGTATTAGGAAATGGAGGTTTCTTTACGGGCAAGGCGCGCTCGCTTTTTTACCCCAGTTTGGCCAAGACCTAACCTTAACCTCAACCATAAAAGGCCTTCTCCCTCGCTGCTTTTGCCCTTATGCTCTATCTCCTCTTTTCTTTCCCGCTACCGTGCCACCTTAGACTCTAGCTGTTAGCCGTAAGGCATTTTCTATCCCCTTAGCGTCTATATAGGTGCTCTGCCCGCCTTCCCCAATCTCTATATGTTTTATACTAACGATTACCTAGCGCTGCAACTCTTCGGCCCTTTCTATGGGATATATTTATACTCTCTTTTGGTGTTAACGTATGTTTCGGTCCTACTGTATTCCTCCTTTCTTCTTTCCTCTCTCCTCTCCTTCTGCCTACGTCCTCTATTGGAATAATATTTCTGTTTACCCTTTTCTTTACCTCCACCTCTAGTAGTGTCTTGGGCGTGACTATAATGTGCGACTTAATCCCTGTCGGAACAGCTATAAATAGCTATAAGGCTATGTGGAGAACCGCCTAGCAATAGATTATACGGATTATAGCTGCTGCGAGCTGCGGGACGCGTTAGGTAGTGTCATATTGCAGCGTTATAATAAAGGCGAAGCTAGACGCTGAAGTAGGTCCTTAGTAAAACTATAGGCTGATGCTAGTTACTTAGCTTAGTTAAAGCTGCGCTACTAAAAGCTAGAAGCCCTTACCCTCCTTAGCGCCTTTTTAACCTAGACCTAGATCTTATTCTTCCCTAATAATTAGAGGATTATATTATAATTAGAGAAGCTACTGGGCTTTAGCCTAATCTAGCCCCCTATTTAGCTGAGGAGGTATAGGTTATACGGAAATACCCTTTACATAGACCTAAGACTTATAAGGCGGAATTTGGGGGTAAATAGCCTATCTGGTAGTACAGCCTAGCTTTTAGTAGAGCTGGTATTATAATCTTGCTCTTAGCTAATAAATACTAGAGAAAAATTCGCGTATTTAATCTCCTAACGGAGACGGACTTTATATGGTGGCTGTATTAGCTAAAAGGGCGCAGGGAGGTGGATATGGGCGTAATCACCTAATCTACTCGCGCTATCTGCCCCCTTATGTTATTTATAATATCTGGCTGTAGGTAAAGATGAAAGTAAGGCTTTTACGCATATTTAGGAGGTTGGGTAGTAGCTGTAAGCTCTATAAAGTATAACTAAGGAAGTTCCTTGGATCTAGGGGAGAGATTTAAGGATGCCCTTATTATTTAAAGTGTCTTTTAATACTTATAGTAGAATTACGGCACACCCCCTACCTATTTAACCCTAGGAATTATAGTCTCGCAGAGGATCTAGTACGGAAGATCTAGTTTACTGGCATAATTGGGTTGGAAAATGGATATATTAGCGCTAGCCCTAACTTTAAGAAATAAGGGTAGAGGAGGCACTTTGCTACTGATCTCCTTAATAAGGAGGCTTAGTATAATGCCCCTGTTAGAGGCTGAATGTACTAGCTTAGTTAGCTAGGTCTTAATTATAGTTTCCTAATAGGCGTTGATCTTATAATAAAGTTTAAGCCCGTACAAACCTTTATATATTGCGAATAGTAATTACTAACGGAGCGTAGATTATACGTTTTGATTCGCTATTAAGCTAGTAGGGTTATTTTAGTATAGATGCTGCGGATATAAGCTGGTGGTAAAGAGGGGACTAGTGTAGACTTAAAAGTCTAGCGTGACCTGTTCTTTAGGGCTATTAGAAAGACAAGGCAATAACAATTTTAATAATAATAGTAGTAGTAATAGTAGCATCTTCTTAACCCCTTTGTTTTTATTTAGGAATTTTATTTAATAATATTAATTTCTATACTGCATCCCCTAAAAAACTGAAGGCTTTTTAGTATTATGTAATTATAGCTTTTAAGGTAAATGTAAGTAATACACCTAAAAAGAGAAGGATGAAAAAGGGGAGAGTACCTTATTTCCCTCTAAGAGATAATCCTATAAAATATTTGGGCTGGTTGCGCTTAGGTAGGTTATTCTATATTACCTTTTTTAAATATTTTACCTAATATGGTACCCGTAGATTCTAAGGAATTTAATAAGTATAAAGATATTTATAAGAATAAAAGTAACAACTAAGACGCTAAAAGAAGTAATTAAGGTAATTTAGTAATTATCCCCTTTCTCTTTTCCTAATAACTATAAATATATCTAATAGCCAGCAGCAAATCCAATATTTATTAAAGATAATATAGCCAACCTAGACTTGGAACCTAAAGTTAAAGGCAATAGAGCTAGTAATACCGGCAATAAAGCTAATAAAGTCGGCGATTAACTAGTACCTTATAAGTTAAGTATACACTTCCCCCCCCTATACGACGGCCTTGCTTAACAATTATTAGGTAATGGAAATGACCGTAGTAATAAGGATAATAAGGATAAGGAACTACCTTCTTTAGAGGAGCTAGAAGATCTCTTTGGTATATCTTTATATAACTATCTTAAACTCACGGTAGAAGACGTTAATGAAATAGATAGCCTAGCTAAGGGAATTAATAATGTTGCGACTATCCCCTAGGCTATATAGAAGTTAGAGACCTATATAGTAACTAACTAAGACTCCTTAATAGCTAATAATGTGGACGATATTGGTAAGTTATAGATATTAAAAATATTATTACTATAACCTAATAACCATAATATAGACAATCCGCTTATTATAAAAGAGAGTAATTATAAAAAAGAGAATACGGGAGGCAAATTATCCTTAATGCTAAAGAAGTAGAAGCTTAATTAGCTTAAACGGGATAATGTTACTAATTATAATTCTAATAACGTATTTCACGGGTGAGCTGGTCAAACGGGTAAGCTGATCACTTTAAAAACACACCAAAAAATGGAAAAATCACACTTTAATATCTTAACAACCACTCAATAATAAATTTTAATAATTTAAATTTGGACTTTTATATATACTCTCTAGCTCCTATTAAAGTTATATAATAAA
>Ga0307507_10004483_pt1 | contig 24692 bp, 18 predicted proteins | sample 7_EM_MG_FD_207223 | JGI IMG/M metagenome (GOLD analysis project Ga0307507, IMG submission 207223) | Populus trichocarpa ectomycorrhiza microbial communities from riparian zone in the Pacific Northwest, United States - 7_EM | ecosystem: Host-associated > Plants > Roots > Unclassified | place...
GCTTGAAAATATATCATAAGAAAAATAAACGTGGAGCCCAATCACCTGCCATCTGGAAAATGGAGATTTTCTTAGGCAGTCTGATGTCTTGCACTTTATCAGACATGAAGTGCTTCAATTCAAAACTGGAAGTAAGATCAGGTTGAAGAAATGAATATAAAAACTTGGAATAGACATCTCACTTCTTGTCTGTGTTCCAAATTCTAGTTTGAGTACCTTTTAGAGTCACAAGTTAGGAACATTAATGTCTAGCACAGCAAAGGAAACAGTATTTTTGGCAAGTTAGGATGTCTCCCATGGTTCCATAGTTCGACCAATTATTTTTCTTCTCGCAGGTTACATCCACGACCGGAAAGTGATGTTGAGTACTTGCATGGTATTTTGGAATCTATTGCACATATAGAGGTAAGGATTCTCAGTCGGTCTGCCCATGTTCAAACTCTCATACACCATAGAGTATAGACAACAGAAATGGTAAGTTGACACGGAGACCTTGTATGATTTTCAGGCGACGGCATATAACTTGTTAAAGGATCTAGGAGCAACCCAAGTTGAGGAAGTTTTTACAGCTGGAGGTGGTGCAAAAAACGAAAAATGGACCAAGATACGAGAGCGAGTACTTGGCTTGCCCGTGAGTCGGGCAAAGCAAACAGAGGCTGCCTTTGGAGCTGCATTATTGGCATTGAAGGGTGCTCAACACGATAGTTGCTGAGAGAGGTAGAAACCAGCAAGAAAACGTTCAACTGGCAAGTGGATGGTTGCTTAGTGGCTTGGAAGATGACAAAGAGAAGATCCAAAGCCAATTTTTGTAAGAAAAAATCTAAGAAAGTTGTTCAGCAATATGAATCCGGACCGTTATAAATACGTGTCATCTAATCAGTTTCCATTTTATTACCCGTAAAAATGATCAAGGGCATATCTGCCCCTAGTTTTTCTAAACTAAAACCACATGTTGGAACGAGAAATCGTCGCAAAAAATGTGCGAAGGGACGAACTTTCAGCAGAGAAGATTCAGAAAAGAAAATAAGTAGATGAAGGACGTTTCCCATGCGCTTTTACCATGAAAAAAAAACGTGTATACCTATTAAGTTTTGTTGGAGCAGGGAGGCCTGATAACCCGTGTGCAGCCGATACATGATGACCGACGAAGGTAAGAAAATGCGTCAATAAATTTGTAATTCAACTGGCATCTATACTGACCACGCCCTTCTCTCAAAACGTTTGTATTTGAATCGACCATTTTTTTTTAAACGTGCAAGGATGTTCAAGAAATTCCATACAAGCACATGCAAGATAAAAAAAATCGTCCTAAAGGGAAAAAAAAAGTATATGAACCACAGGAAAAAATCTCTTAAAAACAATGGTGAGTAACAAAGAGATCATATTATTAGTGAAAGATGGCATGCAAGATGAGCAAACATGTTAAAGAAAAAATCTCATAAAAACAAAGGATATAGCTACAAACTTTCACCGCTTGCTCTGGAAGTGATAGAAATTGTGAGAGGTAGTATCCTCACACCAGAAGAAATGTGAGGTCTAGTGAGGGTGCTAATTCTAGGCAGAAGCATCCTGTGTTCCCTGTGCTACCTGATGGCCAAGTTACCACAGTTATGATAAGGAAGAGATACAAGTAACTGTTTCTTCATATTCTTCTCTCTCTCTCTCTCTCTCTCTGTGTGTGTGTGTGTGTCTGTGTAGTGGGTTCTTCATTAGCTACACTCTGATAGTTTTGATCAAGCAGTATTGTATCGGTACTAATCCGGATCAAAATTAGTCCAAAAGTTGTCTCTTTTTATTTTTTCTGGAATGGTTTTTCTAGTTTCTCATAATCTCTCCGATATTGCTTCTAATACTTTCACTTGTTGCACTTGCTTTATTGCTGCTGTGAAATGCTAATGGAATTTCTCGACAGTCATTGCCTGTTGGAGAATGAAAAGGCAGAGCTTCAAAATTCTGACTCCACCAAGGAGATAATCGAGTCAGCTTTTGATTTCCTGTATCTGCCTTTTGACTTTGAGTACGTTTCATATATGCATTTGTTATTGCATTTTTAATTACTTTTGTCCTGAAAATCACTCATATCCATGTTTATTCACAAAAGCCAAAATTGTGAGTTCTACACAAAATAAAACAAAGGCTATGCATTTGTTAACTTCACACAGGCAAGAGCTGCTTGGAAGTTTTCCCTTTCCACCAGCTATCATGCAGGGAATGTTTCCCAGTCCAACAAGACAAGTGAAATAGCCTGTGCTAGGCTCCAGGTATGGTGATCCTTAGTCATTAGTATTTTCTTGAATCTTATATAAATTTCTGGGGTTTGATTTAAAAATGTGATCTCAGGGCAAGGGGCAGCTAGAGAGGCATTTTGAGAAATCAATTTTTGAACGTGACTCTGATGAGTATTTACCAGTAAGCTTCACCCCAGGCAGGGATGATTCAAAGGCAATGGTGAAGCAAAGGACAGTAGGTAGTCGTATTGGTAACCAAATTATCTAGCTATACGGCCTATTAGATTTGGTGGCCAGGATGTGACAAGATCAAGTGCTTTTGCCATTGTCATTTAAGGTTTGGCTTATGTGGTGAATAGGTTTATTTCCTTGGTTAAAATTTTGGATTAAATGAGAAAAATCCCTTATATAATACGAGATAAGGAAAAACCTTGACCGATCTTCAAAAGTGGACATGAAAATTGCTGACATTAAATTAAAAAATAGCTAATGTTCCATCTTTTACACCAATGATGGACACGGTGAAGAAAGAATTCGAGTGGAAAAAAAATTACAGACTACGAAATCCATACTTTGGGAATGGGAAGGAGAATGAGGGGGGAATGAATCATTGTGAAAGACTTTCTACCACGATCCTAAAACACTGTTATCTTCAAACGAAATGAACGAGGAGAAAAAAAAAATCTCTTTAACTAAGGATAAATCCTTCCCTTTTCTCTTATTGTCTTTCTATAAGGTGGCCCTCTCCCTTTCTTACTTCCCCATTAAAGGTAAGGACATGATGACTAATTTCTACATTTATAGAGTAGTTTTTGATTTTTGAAGGGTTTTTTAACTTAGGTTTCAAGAAGGTTTTTTTTACCATGATTTTTATGCTTTACAGCAGCTTAGAGAGGACGAATTTAAGATGATGGATTTTTTTTAATTTATATTGTTTTCAGATTAGCTTACGGGTATATCAACTAATCCCCACATGTTTTAAAATTAACAACAAAATAAACCTCCAATAACCAACCACATGACTCAAACTGAAACCATATAAAATCAAAGTTTCCAACCCCTTACCACTGACAGTGGCGGAGCCAAAATGAGAATTAAAGGGGCAATTGCCTCCTTAATTTTTTTTTTCAATGTATTTTTTATATTAGAATTTTAATATAATAACTTAACAAGTTTAATTTTCTTTATTAACTATTAATTGATCCAAGTTTTTTTTTTTGAATTATTGTTCCTGCCTCTATTCCTTCTATAAAATTTCTGTTCAAATCCTAAACTATTAATTAATTAGTTAAGTAAGTAACCTTTTATGCTTTTATGTTTTAGGTGAGTTTCCTTCATTTTTTCTATTTATTCCATTGTCTAATTTTAGTTTTATCCCTTAATAATTAGTTATTAAAAATGTTAGAGTTTATGATAATTTATGGATTTGTTAAATTAATATGTGTATGAATAATATTATATGCATATGAATATTAATTGAAATGAGTTTTGATGAATTAATATGTATTTTGTTATGAAAAATAATGGTGATCAACTTACTAGTGATTAAAAATGAAGTACTGAACAACTCAAAAAATTAGAGACACAATAAAAAAAATAAAAATATATATTAATATTTATATTTAACCCACTTGTATAAAATAATAATTCAATAAAGAATTGTTGCCAATAATTTAACTAGTCCTTGAAAGATTTAGAAATAGATAAATGAAAGTTTAATTGTATAAAAAAATTAAAAAAATATATTAATATTTATATTTAACCCACTTGTATAAAACAACAAGTCAACAAAGAATTGTTGTCAATAATTTTACTAGTTCCTGGAAGATTTAGAAATAGATGAATGAAAGTATAATTGTATATATTAAAAAAAAATATTTTTAATGAAATTAAGAATGAAATCATCATGAAGCAGTTTCAAAATATGAAAACTCGAAAAAAATAATTACAATGTAAATTTTTTTATTTTAAAAATATTCTTAAATTAATTTTACTTGACATGAATTATTACATACATTTTAAATTAATTTCTCTATATATAATATATGTTTATATAATACCAAACATTTATTAGTAATTTATTCTCTTATTTAATTTTTTTTTTGCTAAGCTACTAACCACCGGAGGTAGTGTTTACGTGTCAAGATAAAAGGTTTATGTTTGGTGGGGTCAGTTTGGGTAGTGTATTTACATGGTGAGTTGGTAATATCATTTACCTCACTACAAATCTAGCAGAAGCAACAACGAAGAATTCACAGTAATTATGGCGGTGGCTATAACATCCTCATCGACAACCCCCCATGTCCTCCACCATCTTCTCCGTCCACCACCATCTCAACCACCACTGCTCTCATACTTCTTAAGACCAATTTGCACCACCACCACAACAACGAAAACCATTCTCTCAAAATCCGACAAAACCCCAAGTCAAAAAACTAACACTATCCTCTTCTCTTCACTCTCTTCTCTCCCCAATTCTCCTCTCCTCTTCTCCCTTCGCTCTTTCCCTTGCTTTCAAAAAGCTCACAACCACTCTCTCACCTTACAGGAACTAGAAGAAGAAGACCAAAGAGAAGAAGAAAAAGGTGAAGGCTTTATCGATAATGAAATTGAAAATGGTGATAAAGAGGACGATATTGAGGGTGAAAGTGATAATTTGGAGTTGGAAGATAGTGTTGTTGATGTTTCTGGTGAGGGTTCCACTAAAGAGGGTTTGAAGAGAAATGGGGTAAAGGTACCGACTTTGACAGTGAAGGAAAAGAAGGAATTAGCATCTTATGCTCATGGATTGGGAAAGAAGCTAAAGTCTCAGTTGATTGGCAAGTCTGGTTTTACTGATAATGTTGCAACCTCTTTTATTGAGACCCTTGAAGCCAATGAGCTTTTAAAGGTAAAACCACGATTTTTTTCAATGTTGGTTTTTGGTAGTTAATTTCTCCGGATTGGCTGTTTATTATTAGGTTCTTTGAGTTTGAATGAATAGTTGATTGGTCAAGGGTTTAGAGGTTATGCATAGTTCGGAATTAGGATAACGTGGGATGCCTAGTGTTCTTTATTTTTTCTTCAATCTGGGTCTCTCTAAACTTTGTTTAGTTGCCTGGAAAAGTTAGGGAAAGTTTTTGGACTAGGATTTGATTTCTCAGGTTGATGAAGATTTTAGCTTGTCAATGTTGTTGCCTGTTCGTGGAGTTTGAATTGAGGGTAAGAGTCAAATTGCTGCCAGCCCTTTAGATTTGTACTATTTGGTTAGAACTGTTTAAACAGAAAGTTGCAATTAACAACACTCCCTTGTTGCTCTTTGGTGTGGGTACTAGCTAGTTTTTTTTTTTTCTTGTGGGGGCAGAAGTAGCTGACTTGTGGATGATCATGTTTATTACATCAAGATTTGCTTCCGCAGTTTTGAGCGACATGTTTTACTGATCTCTGTTTGCATAGCTTCTACTGTTGTTTAGATAAATGTTGGGGTGGCTAGAGTTTTCCTCAACTTGTCATATAATATGTGAGCTGCTCCTGTAGCTTGATAACCTTTAGCTTGTAGATGTACCCAGGTAAGTCCCTGTTTTTTTTCTGCCACACATTGTTATGCAAAATTGAGCTGACTTAGATTAGATACTGGAAATTGTGGGTGTAGTGCAGTCGCAGTGATCAATCATGTACTTTTATTAGCTATTTGTGGAAGTTGCTAATCATTGTTTCAGCTTTAGGATTTGGACAAGCATCCAAATGCAATATTTTCTTTTAACAATGATTGCAGAATTTTTGGTGTGCTAATTAAATGCTTAAATTCTGCAAACAGATTAAAATACACAGGACTTGTCCAGGGGAGCTAGAGGATGTGGTGCGACGATTGGAGGAAGCAACTGGTTCAGTGGTAGTTGGTCAAATTGGTCGGACTGTCATTATATATCGGCCTAGTCTCACTAAAATGAAGGCCGAGGAGAAAAGGCTACAGGCTCGTAGAGTTTATGTGAGAAAAGCACCAAAATTGATGTCTGTGCCATTGGTAAGGAAAACTCCCTTTCTTGAGTTCCTCTTTCACAATTCACAGCCATTTGCAGAAAATGATTGTTGTTTGTTGTAGAATCTCACTGATATAACCTTAATGAAATCGCAGTCGAGAGGAGAGCCAAGGCGATTTTCTGGGCATGGTCGTCGAGGAAGCAGCAGGGTATAAACTACATTTTCTGCTACTTGCTTGATGGAAAGTTAATATTAGCGTAAAATGGCCTTGAGGAATTCATGTCCAGACACAACAGAGAGGCTCTGAAATTGGACCAACATGCAAGGAGTTTTTTCGTTTGCATAAATCACGAATTTGTTTGATAGATGTAGAAATGGCTTTAAGGACAGTGAGATAGCTTGAGTGTTTGCACCGAGATGGTTTGCATCGTGGCTTCTTTGAAGGATAAAATATTAATTGGCAAATTGCATGTCGTTGAGTCCTCTTGACCACCACCCCCTACCTTATTTTATTTTATTTTTTCTGCTAAGTTGTGAAAAAGTTACAGGTTGAGGCATGGACACCCTTGGGGATGAGATCAGACCCAGAATCTCTGGTTTTGAACACCGTACAGAATTGATTTTGAAATCGCGTATAGTATACGCGCTTGCGGACCCAAGTTCACATGGCAATATTGGCGTATGTTTTAGACTCTAGTAATCCTTCAAAACAATTTTTGCATCAAAACCACATTAACTGCTGTTTTCCTCCACGCACTCGTGTGATCTTGTCAAATATAGGATAAAACTAGAATAGATGTTGCTAACGCCCCTTATATTGAAGAACATTTTTACAGCTGGAGCCGGAAAAGCGTAGATCTTAGCCTAATTTGAGGCTTTAAACGATAATGATACTTGACAGCCGGTGGCATGGACAAAAAACATCTTGCAATGTTGTGGTAATTTGTTTACTTAGCTAGATGAGAAGCATGGGATTTTGGTCCTCGACGATATCATGAACTTCGCTCTACGTGGAAAGTTTGTGGATTCTGAAACTAAGCTGCTTTCAGCTCCTTCAGCTCATGCTGGCTCAAATCTTCCGAGAAAAGTATGCCGTCGGGGGAAAGAAGGCGTTGGAGGGCGAGAAAAAATCGACCCTGAAAAACAAGGAAAAAGAAAAAAGATCTCTTCAAATCAGTCAAGGATGAATCTTTCCAGCATAATTGCTAGAGATGCCAGTCTTTTACCCATTGAAATCCTACAAGTGCAAACCAGTAGCCTGGCAGACCGTATCCTCTGCTGCTCACAAGCTGGTGAAAACAAGAAACCGAGATTAATGCATAGCAAAAAGGACTTTCGACAATTAGGAGATGACTAAACGGATCTCTACCAACAGCAATAGTGCACCCGTAAAAAAGCATCCACTCATTGCCAAGCTAATAAATTTAAGATCCCGTCCAGCCTGCATAAAGGTACTGATATTATGATGCCAGAATACAAGCTAAAGAACACCTCATACATGCCAGCTTCATATTCAAACAAACTCCACGGTATTAAGCGTAATGCCACAATGACATGGACAGACTTGACCACCATCATAGAAACAGACTTGGATCTTGTTTTATCAATCCATGATCCAAAAGGACAGACATAAAACATGCTGGACAAGCATTTATGAAATTGTTTAGGAAGTCAAAATTATTCAAATTGAAGTATAAGCAAACATACCAGCAATGTTCCCTCAAGGCTAAGAATGCAGGGAGTCACAGCTAACGCAAGAAAGTATGGTATGAGCACTTTGTGCATCTGCATGGAAATATGATTGGCATACAAAGAAGCGTCAGAAGCTGAAACCTAAACAACCATTACGAAGGTGCTTCATGTTCATGGTGTATTAGCAATTTAATATATCGCTTTCCTTTTCCTTTAGCTCATGGTTTGCAGGCGATAACAAAAACCAACAATGTGAGCCACTGACAGATGCAATAATCAATCCAAGATATATTGCTACAGTTGAACTATGTTTATGTTAATATAGATCCGAAACCATGGACCATTTCAAAATCCAAATGGTATCTAATCCCATGGATGGAATGAGTAGGGTGAATACTTAAATGGAGCTCAAGGGATAAAAGTACTGATATTTCAGCGTAGAAGCAGTTTCACAATCCCAGTGAAGTGCATATGATTAGGTGCAAAGCTTGCAAATCTTAGATAATAACTGAAAGGACTCATGGAATTCCTTCCTTGCCCATGAATCATGATACATATAACTCGTGGATAAATTGCATGTGAAATTACTGCAAACAAGAACTAACCTCCTGTATGATCTTCTGATCATGTGTGAAGATGCTGGGGAAAAACCAAGGAACAGATGTTCCAATAATCCCTAATGCCAATCCAAGGATTGTTCCAATGATAGCCAGTGATTTCAGCATAGTTCGAGCCTGTCAGATGTCATAAACCTTGAACACATTCTAAGAAACAAAAAACCTATATAGATTCTTTGACACAAGTTATCTGCATAACCCATCCCATCTGTCTGAACTGGGGGAGCAAGGTTGTGTTTCTGCATATTTTGTATATGCAAAAACAACAAGAAACTCTTTGCATGCCTCGAAATTAGACCAGCAAGTGATAGAATCAACACATGTAAGTAGTAGGTTTAGCATCAATGAATAGCTAGTATACCTACCTTTTCCAAACTTCGATTGACCCCGTACATCAACTCAGGCATAAATGATTGTGCAGCTTGAGAAAGAGGCTCGCCCCAAACTGTGCACATGAAGAATGCTTGAATCATGACCTACAGCAAATCACGAACATCAATTTTCAAGATACTTACTGTAAGCTCCAAAAAAAATATGAGAGTTAGCATAAGAAACCTGATGAGCGGCCAAGGTGAGGGTGTCCATAGATGTAACAAAATATACGATGAGGGAAAAGAAAGCCACCTAAAACATAGAACAGTCAAATGCATAACAATAATCACAAGCACACAGCTAATGCTATAGAATCGAGTAAGCACATCATAAACCTTTGAAATCATCATAATAAACGCTGGAGCAGCAAGCCTAAATACAATCATGAGGTCATCAGTTGATGGAACAGATATTGCATATGCATTGTATCCTTTCTTGTTCAGTGAATCAATCATCATAAAAGCTGCAACAATCTGAAATGTGAACACGTCAGTGGAAATGCAACAAGCAATGAACTGCTTAAATATGGTAATCAATGAATATAGATTAATAGCAGAACGTTTATCAGCATACTTGTGATGCCATTGTAGCCCATGCTGCGCCGGCGATACCATGTCCAAGAAATCTGCACAGGACTATATCACCAATGCCATTTACAGCACTAGCAACTGCCAACGCTTTTAATGGTCCCCATGAATCTTTCATTCCAAGGCTGAGAAACAGAAGAACTATTCTTAAAGGAAATTATAACCGAGCCAGAATAATTAATGAATAAATGAAATACCTAGCAAATCCATACAAACACCACAAATTCAACAACACTATAATGATCCTTATATATTGCTTTGGGACTGGAGAAGAACTGTCATATAATGACCAAATTAAGCAGCTGCTGCTAACACATTCAGTAGATAATGGATGGAAGAAATGTAGTGTATTTCCACCTTGCACTTTGAGCAACCCATCCAATAAGAATTGCAGGCCATGCTAAACCTCGAATCTACAAACAGAAAACAAAAAAATCAGTTATCAACATGTCATTTAAACAAAAATCATGATAGAAATTCAACCGTAAGAAAATGATTTTCTGACATGTCCAATTCTATCCAACTGCCAATAGTTTATCATAAAATATCGACCTTTCAGGTTTCATTAAATTACAAATCAAGCTTTTCATATAATATACTTGAACAGCACAGAATATATGGGAAAGTGCAGTCTGGAGCTGCCTTAAAGATTTGAGGAAGGTTCGGTAAACATATTAATTATACTTCCCGATGATGAATAACAAAGTAGCCATAATCAATGGAGCTTGAAAAGCCTCCCACAATAAATGCTCTCTCTTGGTTTTGTGCTTCACCAATAACACAAAGAAAATACATATCCATCACACAAAGTATAGGAAAACTAGCGACTATTTAGATCAAGTAACATATTAATTTATGGGAAAAGAGAATGCACCTGAACGTATGTGTTAGCTGCAGGTATTATATCTAAATTATTTGACCCTGCGAATGCTGAAACGAAGATAATAGCAAGTTTGTCAGTCGCAGGTTGACCTCTGTAGATTCATATGACCAATTATTGGTTGATACTATACACTATGACAGGCCAACCTAATATAATAAGGCACTGCATCTGCCAATATATGAAAAAAACCACAAAATTGCAGCGGTCTCAGTTACCTTTTAGTGCTGATGGGCCAAAGAACTTTGTGAACAAAAACATCAGAGAACCACAAGTCAACCCAATAAAGAGCAACATAGATAGTTGATGCTGCACTTCATTTTTGTCCTGCGCCAATGTTTGAAGTTATTGAAAAACACTAAGAAGTATGAATGGCCAATATGTAAACTAGAAGTATAAGGAGCTACTCGCATTCCACGGAATAATTGAGCTAAGAAACCATATATCGGCCATTATTAACCCCATTGGTTCTTATTACTATTTCATGTAGGAAAATTTTGAAAGTTTTTGTGTATGTTTATAAACATTTGGGGACTAATTTGCCACAAAAGGACAGCCCTATTAGTGAGATTAGAACACTGCTTTACTAAATTTCACATACAACATAATGCATTTGAACAGTAAAAAGAAACTGACCTGTTTAGCAAGGGAAGTGGCAACCATATTAGAAGTAGCAATTGAAAGGAACATGAATATGTAACTCATACCATCACACAGAACTGTCCCAGGACCTGCTCATCCCAAAATTCACAGTCAAAACCTAACTAACCTGGATTCAAAATCCTCCATTAATAAAGTTTCAAGGAAGTACCTAAAGCAGCTAGCTCAATAGAGCTTCCTTGACCAATAACTGCAGTGTCAATGAGACTCATCAATGGCCCACATATCCAAAGCCCAGTAGCAGGTCCTGTGAACATCACAATCTCTTTCATTTGCTCCCACATACTCTGATTCTCCAGTCCCTCTCTATTCACCTCTATTCCTGTTTCTTCTATAAATTCTGAAATTGAATCAGTACTACTTTCATTTTCAGTCACAGAATTGTTAGCGGATTCATGGGCAGGGCTATTGCATGGTGCAAGAAGTCTACTTCTTGGTTTAATAACGAGTGGAATTGGATGCAAAAGAGAGCTGTGTGAGTTAGGTGAAACTAAAGATAAAGGTCGTTTCTTGAAAGAGATTAAAGACCGAGAAAGAAATCTAGGATGGTTATGGTTTTGAAGAGTATGAGAACAGTGAAGCAGAGTACGGGCTTGCATTTTTTCAGCAAGAAAGTTGAGTGAAAAAAAGAAAAGAAAGAAGAACAATGGCCAAAGAGAAACAGGAAGAGGGAGAAGTAGTTAGAGGTTAGACTTTAGGAATTAGGAGAAGAAACAGCCGTTGAGGAGAACAAGACTGGTTAGAGGATAATTTCAGGCGGTGTTGGAAGAGCTTTCAAGGCCACAAGAAGGACTTCTGGACTTGGCGGCTTAGAATTTTCACGGCCCAATAGTGGCCACCAACCATGAACAAACAAATGGCAATCCTTTTCGTTTTCTCGTTGATCTCCAACAAAAAGGGTATTTTATTTTAGACTGATGAGAGAGTAACATCTGAATATGGTCCAGTTTTCATTTGTTGCCAGTGCCTCATTACGGATCAAAAACACGCACGTTCCTTCTCTTTTTACTTTGAATTTAGGTGTGGTTATCTTTAATTTTTTTATATTAAAATAGCTTTTAGGACAAATTTATTTTTATGTTTCTCCAGCAAACATGTTCCACTATTTTCTTCTCCAGTAACCGATCACTACTTAAAATATCATTCATTATGTCTAACATGATTCATAAGAATGCTCTTAACTTCAAATACTGCGTAATTAGTCCACAAAAGGAACTTTATTGTTGAATACACAGTATGCAATTAATTATTAATCAATGGGCATTCGCCATCAGCTGTCAGAAATATGTCACAGCTCAGATCAGTGCATCAGCCGTGTATTTGTAGCCTAACTGTGACTTCTTCAAAGAAGAACGGCAGCGACATGATCCTTCACAAGCGATGGGGTACCTTTACAGTTCATGTCATAGATGGAAACACCTAACATTCTGTTGTTCTTCTGAAACTAAGCTTCTTTCAACTTCTCCAAGTTGTACTTGCTCAAGTCTTCAGAATTAAGTATGCCATGAGGAGACAAAAGACGTTGCAGATTAAGGAAAAACGGAGCCTGGAAAATTAGATTTGTGCGTTCAGATGAGTTGAAATAAAAATTGTTTGAATGCACAATTGTAGGTCAGTGGGAGATTGTAGTCTTCTTACCCATTGAAATCCTGCGAGTGCATACCAGCAGCCCGGGAAACTATACCCTCCATTTCTTGCAAGTTTACAAGAAAAGAGAAGATAACATTGATCGGTGATTCATGGAAAATCCAAAGAATTTTCTTGGATAGGTGCCAGTGGACCAAGGAATAGAACTCTACCATTAATAAAATCAACACCAAGGCAAAGCATCCGCATGTTGACAAGCTAATAAATTTAAGATCTCGTCCAGCCTGCAAATAAACATAATCTCGAGACCATGATGCAATGTTGGATATGGCTTTGTCCAAATTTTTGTGTCGAGCAAGAATCAACCAGTAAAACCAGCTTCACTAATTCTTGGTCCGAAAAACAACCATGAGATGCACGTTCATCAAGAAACCCAAGGGGGAAGATCCATATTGAAATTGAAGTCAAACCAAGCATACCAGCAATGCCCTTCAAGGCTACGAGTGCTGGGTGTCACAGATAACGCTATAAGTAAGGTATCAGAACCTTGTGCATCTGCAAAGACACAAAATAAGATATCCACAAACATAGCATGATTGAAAATGGTTTTTCTATCCACAAGTTTTTTGCAATTCCTGATATCCATTTCATGATTGGTTTGTAGAAGATGCTTGATCCTCACTGCAAACAAAATAAAAGAAAGAGCTTTCCAATGACTAATAATATGAACTTCTATCAAGATGCTTGGTTGAGGATAAATTAAAGCTAGTTTGATTTAAAATGTTTTAGCTATCTATCAGTTCTCAATATCACCTACAAGTTAGAAATACCAGACTGAAACATGTAAGTTTCATTGAATTGTTGATTGCATCACTTGACATGGAGCAGAAAACTTAATGTTATTGACAGAAATTCGATGTTTCAGAGCAACAGGCAGTGGTCAGTAGTCACGATCCCACTTGTGCAAATCTGTGATTAGCTAATTGGTAAAACTATTGACAGTAAACAATGCATATGTGGTTGCAGGGCTCACAAATTTGACGACATAGCAGGAAAGAAACAAAGTTTAACTAACCTGCTACACGATCGTCTGGTCGGGTGTGAAGATAATGGGAAGCAACAAGGCATAGATGTTCCAACTATCCCTAGTACCAAGCCAAGTGTGGCTATCACAAGTGAACTTAACAGCATCCATTTCTAATATGATAGACCTTTCAGAACACCTAGAATAAACAAAACAAAGCAGCATATGTTGAGGTGAAATTATCAACCTCGTAGTCACCCAAAAGTTTCTTAACCATCAAAACATGCAACATCTCTGAGGTCATAGGAATGTCATAGAATGTAATTAACCAAAATGTAACATGACAGTTGCACAGGCTATCCTTTGACAAATCTCTATTGATTCCGTGTATCAGTTCAGAATTGTGCCTTTTGGAGTAGAGGTTGACCCTTACTGTACACATGTAATGTGTTCAAAATAAAAAAAACTGACTGAGCTGATGAAAAACCTAGATTGAAAAAAAATATAAATGAAAAAAACTTGGTTGATCCAATAAAACACTTAAGTTAACCCATTAACCAGTTTAAGACCTGGCCTTCAACCTGTCGACTCTTTTTTTTAATCAAAATATCATCATTTGATCCTCTAAAATAAATAAATAAAAATCAATCCTCTCCCGTAGCACAAGCCTTGCCGTAGGTCATCTATCAGATCCTGCTTGTAGATAACTCATCTTGGGTCAACTTGACCCATAAGCCACCGGGTTTTAAACGATTTCTTCTCGACTCCGGCAAAGACATGAATACCAGGCTTGAGTTATAAAATTTGATACTAATATTATTTTTTCAAAACCAAAACGAACTAAGTTTTACTTGCCACTAAGTTACATTCTAATTATTGAGCACCTCAGCAATATTGTTTAGCTGCTTTTCTCTTCCAAATCGATTTGATATTTAGATACTCTTTTCATCAAAATAGTTTAAAAAATCTCATGAAAGAAACGATACAAGTTGGTTTCTCACGTAAATTACATCTTGATAATGTGTTATAACCTAAGTAAAACCTTACGATTTTACCATTCAATTTTACAATCCGATTTTAAACATCATCTATTCGTAATTTTACATTTGAAAGAATTGTAATTTCAACAACTCTCTAGAGACCATATTGATATCTAGAGACCTGTTTCTCTCATGCACTAGGCTAAGTAACTTTCAGCTTCTCCATTTTATAGCGGCTCAAGTCCTCGGAGAAAAGTATGCCATCAGGAGAAAGAAGTCGCCGAAGAGAAAGGAAAAATCGGGCCTGAAAAAACAAAATTTGTGTGTTGAAACGTTTTCAAGACATGAGTTGTCAAATTATACAAGTGCTGTCCTGCTACGATTGTTGGTCTTACCCATTGAAATCCTACAAGTGCATACCAACAGCCAGGCAAACCATATCCTCTCCTGCTAAAAAGCTGGAAATGAGAAAAATAAGTGAAAACTAGTAGTTCGTGGGAAACAGAGAGAAAACACCAGGAGACCAAGTCGTAGAATTCTACCATCAGTACAATAGCACCCAAAGAAAAGCATCCAGTCATTGAAAAGCTAAGGAATCTAAGATCCCGTCCAGCCTGCAAAAACACACTTGATAAAGCAACTTGGACCAAGTTTGAGAGTATTTGTTAAATTATTGGCAATTTTGTTGTTATATTTGCATATATCAATCACTTTTCCCCCAGTCATAAAATATTATATACTGCAAGAAGCAGTTTTACAAACAAATTAGACGCAGTCCCTTGACTTTCTGGCCACACAAAAATTCCTGACATGTCAGTGAAGGGGCCAAGAGGCACTTGGTTGAGACTTCTGGAGGAGAATCTGGCACCTAGAGAAGTGGAAAAAACTTGCAATCACAGCAACAGTTTCTATAGTCATTTAATTGGTTAACCACTTGATTAGATGTGGTATATGGAGATTGTATTTCTGAAACTCTGCTGCATCTATCAAAGGTAAAATGTTAATCCGCATGTCTGAGACTCAACTTCCATTGTGAGTGAGCAAACTCCATAAAAATTTCACTAACATTTCAATAAAAAAAACAAGCATGGACTCACAAGAGAGTTAAGGAGAGCATTCAAATTAAAGCAAAACTGAACATACCAACAGTGTCCCCTCGAGGCAATGAATGCTAGGTGTCACAGCAATTGCCATAAAGAACGGTAACAGCACTTTGTACATCTGCATGGATGCAAGACTGAAACATTTAAAATGGTTTCTGAATTTATGGATGGGCTCATGTAACACAAAGCTCAAAACTTAAAAGAGTAAAAATAAACAAAGAGAAAGATCTAACAGAGTTAAAGTACAGTTTCAGTATAATCAGTAGACAGAATCCCACTTGGGTTCGGTTACATGTGGTTCCATGCAATGGTATAAAGGTTAATATCAGCACTAGAGAAGGAAACCGCTCAAGATTCCTCCATTGCTTCTGATATCTAGGCAACACAAATAATTCCTGATATAAATAATGGAAAAAGGAAATAGAAGTAAAAAAGTAAGAACTAACCTCCTGTATGACCTTCTGATCGCGTGTAAAGATATTTGGGAACAACCAAGGAGCAAATGTACCAATGGTCCCTAGAAGCAATCCCATTGTAGCCCCAATTGTGACAAGTGATTTTAGCAGCCTTCGAGCCTGTTTCATATGATAGACCGTTCAGAAGACCTTGGACAAAAAAGAAAAACTGTAGAGATACTGCAACTACAAAATTTACGACACGTGGTCATTCCATAATGATAAGAGAGGGGGAAGGGAAGTTCCATGCTCATCACAATGTAAGAAAACTAACTGGATTTTAGAGAAAGCGGTTGCAAGTGCTGAAAATACAATGGCTGAAGAACACACCTTTTCCAAACTTCGATTGACACCATATATCAACTCAGGCATAAATGATTGTGCAGTTTGTGAGAGAGGCTCGCCCATTACTGTGCACATACCCATTATTTGAAGCATGACCTGGAGTAAATTGTAAATTCTCAGGTTCATCAGTTTTAAATTGATATAAAGCTAAAGCAAAGAGGAAAGTAACTGAAACTGCAACTATGACTATGTCTACCTGATGAGCAGCCACGGAATGTGTGCCCATAGATGTCGCAAAATATATCATGAGAGAATAGAAAGCCACCTGAACGATCAAAAGTATCAGATACTTTCAAGTTATAAGATAGGACCACATATATAAAATTGAATAACGGGCAACCTTTGATATCATTGTCACAAACACTGGAGCAGCAAGCCCAATTACTGTCAGGATTTCGTCAGGTGTTGGAACAGAGATGGAAAATGCATTGTATCCTTTTTTGTTCAAAGCTTCTATCATCATATAAGCTGCAATAACCTAGAGCATATTGGGGTAAGAAGAAAACAAAAGAGAAAGGAATTGCACTTTTTTTTTTTATACATTTCAAATGGCTCAGTGCAAATATAAGATGATGAAATTTAATTTTACACAAGGAATAGTCTGCATACCTGTGACACCATTGTGGCCCATGCAGCACCAGCAATTCCATAGCCTAAAAAGCTGCAGAGGACTACATCACCAACACCATTTACAACACTAGAAACCGCCAAAGCCTTCAGAGGCCCCCACGAATCTTTCATGCCGAGACTGGAAACAGAAAAGGGAACATTTACAAGCACAAAACTAGCCAAGCCAAAACTGTTAAGAGTTTCATGAAATATCGAACTAGGAACTCAGCGCCAGAGTCTCAAGGGCAATAAATCAAGTTAAGACAAGGATGCAGGTATGAAAAGAAAAGGTGAAAAGACTTTCAGAGGTTAAAAAATCATGAATGTTTAAGATATATATAAAAAGTACGCATTGTCTTACTCAAAGGCAAGGCTTTCAGTTTGAAAGATCTTTGAACACAAAATTGGATGCTTTTCTCAAAGTCATTAGAGCACTCCACAGAAAGGTTTTCTGGCATGCCCCCAATTTGTGGAGATAATGAATAGTCCCTAGAAGACTTTACATATTTTAAAGATATAGACTAAACTAAATGCATAGGGAGCCCAAAGGAGGGCGGGGGTAGAAAAAATTGTGGAGATAATGAATAGTCCCTAGAAGGCTTTACATATGCATAGGGAGGCCGGGGAGCTAAGAGAGCCCAGTATAAACTAAGTAGCTTAAGACACTGTTAGCTCATCAAGTAGATAAAGCATGGGATAAGCAATGATGAGGATAATAATATAGTTTCACCTTGCACTTTGAGCAACCCATCCTACAAGAACTGCAGGCCATGCTAGGCCTCGAATCTGACAACAAAATATTAAGTTCAAGTAAAAGTTACAAAAACAAACAAGTTGGATGTAATGTACAGTAATTGACCAGGTTAATGATCCCATTCAATGAGTATAATAGCGGACACCAAGTAAAGAGATGTCAAATCATCAAGTATTTGAAATGATCAGAACTTCTGGACCAGACAGGAGTAGTCAATAATTTAGTATCATCTCTCTGGCCACAGCATAAACCTGTACTCAGTAGAAATACAGCAGAAATTTCTCCATGTGTTCCATCAATTATAATAAACATATTCAATCAGAAACCTGACGAATCAAATGCAATAGATGTTAATTTCCACAAGATGATAATGTACAACAAAACCCACTTCCTACTTAACAAATACATCAATCAAATAAATCCATGATACAATTGAAAAGACTTCAGTTATTATTAAACTTTCCTTTCTGAAAATTAGTTTCAGGGTTTAATAAGAAAGGACAGGTAAAAGATATGAAAAAGGACACAAACCTGAACGTATGTATTTGCTGCAGGTAGAATTTGTGCATTTTTTGGTCCTGAGAAAGCTGAAAAATAGAAGAAAAGCAAGCCCGTCAAGCATTCAGTGTCTAACTATGTATAGTGAACAGCACAATATAGCCAATCACCAAGAGAAAGAAAGAAAGAAAACTACATCCATTCATGATACAGGATTAATAAAAAAGCTTCACTAATTTTTATTACCAGTTAGTGCCCATGAACCAAATAATCTTGTAAACAAGAGCATAAGCAAGCCACAAGTCATCCCGACAAAGAGAAGGATAGATATTTGATGCTGCACTTGATTTTTATCCTGCACAGATCAAACATTGCAGTAAAAAACTTAGAAGATATCCTACTTAAGTCTGTTGGCCAACAGCTGCAATTAGTTCTTTTTTTATCATTTGCCAATCAATCCAATCTTGGGGTCCTCTCACATAAAATTTCAAGCCTCAAACCAGCACACTTGCACTCAACAACATAAGATTTTCACCATAGCACCAAAAACCTGACTGCCAACAAACCACAAATTTCCAATAACCTCAAGAATCAACTTCACAACCTTAAGTAAGTAAACCTCGAGTCTCACCATCAAGCTGCTTGAGCGCATTTTTTATTGAAAGCAGAAACAAAACAATTACAACTCTGCATATAATAAATCAATCAAATTCCATTGGTTAAAGAAACAAATTACTGACCCGTCTGGCAAGGTAAGTTGCAACCATATTCGAAGTGGCAATTGAAAGGAACATGAACACATAACTCATATAATCACATAAAACCGTCGCAGGTCCTGCCCATCCAAAAAGAAAACACATTAACAAGCCCCATTTCATTAATTTAAATCCCAATAACATACACAAACACGAAGAACACCCACAAAAGCGGTTGCATTAGCAACTAAACAGACAAATAAAAAGAACCCAGTTCAAAAAATTCCTCGATAAAACAAAAAAATTAAGTACCTAAAGCGGCAAGTTCAATGTAACTCCCTTGACCAATAACCACAGTATCAATTAGACTCATTAATGGCCCACATAACCAAAGCCCTGTAGCAGGTCCTGTAAACAAAACAATCTCCTTTATTTGACTCCATAAACTCTGATTCTCCAATCCCTCTCTATTCATATCCACTTTTATCTCCTCTTCTTCCAAAATTGAGCCAGTTTTACTGTCATTTTCTCCCTCAATTTCATTGTTAGTATCGAAAAGTTCTCGACTTTGGCTACTAAGATTGGCTTTCAAACCATAAAGATGATTTCTTGGTGTCAAAATGTTTAATTTTGCAGGAACTTTGGGACTTTGAAGGAGATGGATAGGTGGGTTTTTTAATAGAATTGATGGTTGTGGATGTTTTTTAAAATTAGGGTTTTGAAATGGAATTGTTGAAGAATGAATTAGGGTTTTGATTTGCATTTTCTGTTGAATTCTTAAAACTTTGAGAGAGATAGAGAAATTAGGGTTTTTGTTTAATGTGGATTTTGAATTGAGTTTTTTTTATATTGGAGGCAAATGGGAGAGAGAGGCCGATGGAGGTTGGCTCCTTTTTTTGTTTTTGTTTTTGTTATTTGGGAGTTGGTACTTGACGCTAACATGACTTGTAGAGTAACGGTCAAAAAAAGGCAAACTGCGTCCTTTTTTCTTAAATAAATAACAATTTGGTCCCTCTTGTTTAAGACACTCCTTATTTGATCACTTTATTTTCATATTTGTTTATAAATTAATCCTTCTTTTCGTTACCAATTGGTGGTGTGTTGACCTGTCATTTGGGGTAACAATTAATAAGTTAATCAACAAAAAAGGTAACAAACTATAAGTTAATCATTAAAAAAATGAAACTAGAGGGATTGTTTATATATTTCTTAAAAATTAAGGTATGATTTATTGTGCTTTACTATTGAAATACCTTGGATTTTTTTAGAACTATGACAATTAATCCTTAATTTATTTATTTATTAGTAATTATAGATGTCCGAGCTAGCTTATATATATCTCGATTTATTTTTCAAGACTCTAAAATTAATGACTATATAAGTCTCCAGTAGTTCTAAGATTTGTAACACTTAAATTAGTAATTTTTAAAAATAAATTTAAGAAATAACTAGTTGAGCTATGAATTAATTAATTCTGATTAAGAAATTAATCCTTAATCTTAATCAGACGAGTAGGGTTGGATTCTACCATTTTTGAATCCCTTTTTATAGGAGAATTTTCAAATTTTGTTTCTTATCGGGACTAGAAATTCAGAGAACTATTCATATCTTCATAGCTAGATAGTTTCACTACCTTACCTTTTCTTGCAAGACTTGTTTGTGTTTGTGTTTGTGGTGTTATACAACCCTCAACAATACAAGACACAAGCATCAAAAACATTATTTTTATGCTTTATTACAGCTAACCCAGACACTCTCGAATAGGGTTTTGAAATTAGGGGTAGGGAACTTATTTTGCGAATGATCTCTTGACAGGGCCATGATTCTGCTACGGTAGGGAGTTAGTACGCATTTCCCTCTTTCTAGTTACAGTATTCTTGCCTGATCGATGGACCATACTTAGCTACCAGTTTGAAACTTCGAGAGATGAATGAAGTTAAAAAAACACAGGTCATTTCATGCCTCACCCACATTTTTTGGCATTACAAGACCATCTAACTCCCACTTGGCAAAACCAGACAATTTCCTGGTGTCTTTTACTCCTGATCACACTAATTCGTTTGGACAGGAAACATAAATGAAGTACCTACAAAAATGCAAAAGTTTATGAGCACACATAGTTGGGCCTTTTACAGCCTTTGATTCTCAAGACAGAAGCCTCTCTATCTTGGAGCTTTTTCAACAAAGATTACGTTAGAAGCAAATTTGCTTTGAATCAATTTTACACATCACAAAACAATCTTGTAAAGAAACACAGAACCGTATACGATTCCGACAACGAATCATGAAGAGAATACTACAATCTGGAATGCCTTGAATGTGCTATTGGCCTTGTCAGGACGTCGTAGAACAAGGACAACTTGATCTTTGACAACTAGAACAAAAGAACATGTTAGTTTTCAATGACTGGGAGCAGCAATGAGCAAGAAAAATGAAATAAACCATTTTGTAACGCCAATACTAATTATTGGATAAAGAAACTAGAAGCTTTTACTTCCCCCAGTTTGTGTTGGACTGTAAGTTCCTAGTTAAGTATGCCCTTGGGAGATAGAAGGCGTCGAAGAGCGAAGAAAAATCTAGCCGGGGAAATCTTATGCTCTCAGTAAAACCATATAAACAAATAAACATGAAAATGAGTGATCATAAATGCTTTATCTAGAGGATTTCAGTCTTACCCATTGGAAAGCTACTAGTGCACATCAGCGGCCTGGTAAACCATACCCTCTTCTGCTCACTAGCTGACAACAAGAACAGTTGGATGGCAATATTAATGCACGGAGATCAGAAACAGGTACAATCGAAATTGACGGTAGAGGATTAAAGAAACAAGACTGACCAGAAACAAAAGAGCAACCAAGGAAAAGCATCCAGTCATTGATAAGCTGATGAACTTAAGATCGCGCCCAGCTTTCACAACGAAAAAACAGCCTAATGCTAGATTACAAGTGCCTGTGGTTGCTGATTTATTCAAGCGCGTCCGTATTTAGAGTATAATAACCATAAAACTTTGACTGGTCGAAGCAAGTTAGAGCTAGGGTTTCATGTGAGCCTTTTTATGAATGTTGCAGGCAGAGTTCAATTCACCCAGATTGAGCAGCCCACAAGACTTGCAAGTGGCGACAGCATTAATGTTCCAAGGAGAGTGAGAAATCAAATATTACCTGGCTCTGGAGGTTTGGTATGAAGAGTAAATGTTATGAGCAATGAAGATAAAATTTTCACTGGAGGCGTTAATTAAACATGATTCTATATACACTTGGTGGGTAAAGAACATATATAGATGTGAGGAATGAAACAGCAGGTTAGAGTTTTTTTAAAAAAAAAAACTACCAGCAAAGTTCCCTCAAGGCAGTGAATGCAGTGTGTTACAGATAATTGAACAAGAACAAAATCAACACTTTGTGGGATCTGCAGGGACACAATATAGAAAATACCGACCAGAATCATCAACTGCATAAATTTACATAAAACCATTTTGATGCAAGATGCTAAACTATGAATGTTGCTTATTTAACTCTGTAATATTTTCACATCTGTAATATTTTCATGTTAGTAGAAAGTATTCTTTAAATCTGATTCTGTCTTGTAAACTATGAATGTTGCTTGTAGAAAACTCGTGCAGCTTTACTTAGTGGTTACTAGTTAGAAAATGGAAACTTATGGTAACTAGTAAAAATTAGGAAACGACCTAACCATTGTGCTACATTAAGATCAGATGTGAAAATAAAGGGATCAGCCAAGGAATAAATGCTCCGATGGATGCCACTAACACTCCAAGTATAGCTCCAATAATCACCAGGGATTTTAGCAGCATTCGAGCCTGTTTCATGTCTTAAACCATATATAAAGAACAAAATCACGATCCCGTTTCCTTTTCTTGACAGTGGTGAAAAATATAACAGGAGAAATATCCACAGCATATGAACATTCCGACGTCCTTTTCTGAACTTCTCTCAGTTCCATACAGTAACTCGGGCATGAATGATTGTGCAGCTTGAGAGAAAGGCTCACCCCGTACGACACCCATGCCATACATTTGGATTATGACCTAAAGTGAAAGTTACATTGTCAATATGTCATGAGACTGTAAAAGGCTACGTAAGACATGAAAACATCTCAGATTCCTTCTTATTATAATCAAATGCGAGTGCAGTACCAATTTAATTACATAAAAGAATGGTTAATCGATGCAGTTTGAGTTGAGAAGAAGAAAGATAGTCCCTCAAAATATTGAAAACTCTTAAAGATAAGCCACACCTATCTAAATTGCGGGATAATATGTTAGCTTTACCCTGGAATCCATCTAAGAGATGAAGAAAGTTTAATAAAAAACTTCAAAGAGAACTATGATAAACTTAACTTATTACAGTAAAATCTGAACCAGCTAGCTTTAATATATGCAAACCTCCAACATAGAAAATCCAAATAGAATTTTTAAAAAAAGTAATATCACTTGAATATAAATTTAAACTAATTAGATTTAGTCAATTCAGCTACAATATACAACCTAGTGGTGGCACTAGGGCTGAAAACTCTTCCATTGGAGGTTGAATATTCAAAGCTTTTTGGACTCACCGCTATCATTAATTCAGGTAGAAATCTCTAATAAAACAATGCAAATCTTAACTAGCTAGTGTAATATTCAAATATTGACCATGCTAGCTGCACCTGCAATACCGTAGCCTAACATACTACACAGGACTACATGACAGATGCCCATTTACGGCACTGGCAGCCACTAAAGCCTTCAAAGGTCCCCAGGAATCTTTCGTGCCAAGACTGAGGATCAGAAGAAAACATCAAATCTTTTCATTGTAAAAAGTCTCCATGTTGAACTTTGAAAAGCCAATTGGTAAAGATACATTGTATTTGCACCTTGCGCTTTGAGAAACAAATCCATAAAGAACTGCGGCCATGCTAAGCCTCAAATTATCTAACAGCGAAGAAATATTTAATTCAATCAAATGTGAGATTAAGAAGGGATCAGTGTTCAATAATTAAATACCAGTAGTTGAACAAGCTTAAGCTTAAGGTAGTATTAGGTAACGTGATAGATGTTTTTTTCAAATTATTTTTTTACATAAAAATATATCAAAATAATTTTTTTATTTTTTAAAATATATTTTTGATATCAATATATCAAATCGATTTAAAATTATAAAAATAATTAAGGCCCCGTTTGGAAACGCGTCTGAAACCACAATTCTTAGAAAATTAATTTTTTTTTCTTAAAATTAATTTTTTTTTATATTTTGTATCGTTTTACTGTTATCAAAAATAATTTTTAAAAAATTAAAAAATATTATTTTAATATATTTTCGAGTAAAAATTACTTTGAAAAGCAACAACTATCATTTTCTAAACACTCTCTAATTTAAAAAGTAATAATTTAAAAACATATTTTTAACACAAAAACAAAGAAAAACATAATATTTATTTTTGACACCTTTTATATTTTTTTTAAAAAAAAGAAAGCACATGCTGAACATATCTGCTCGCTGCCAGTACAACATGCACCTTCTTCGGCCCCGCCAAAGCTGAAAATTGTAATTTTAGAGAAGTTATCAGCCATTTGAAGAGCAGCATTACCGGTTACTCCGTTAGAGCCCATGAAACAAGAAACTCCGTAAACAAAAGCATTGAGAT
>Ga0307507_10004484_pt1 | contig 24686 bp, 15 predicted proteins | sample 7_EM_MG_FD_207223 | JGI IMG/M metagenome (GOLD analysis project Ga0307507, IMG submission 207223) | Populus trichocarpa ectomycorrhiza microbial communities from riparian zone in the Pacific Northwest, United States - 7_EM | ecosystem: Host-associated > Plants > Roots > Unclassified | place...
AACTGATCTCATAGTGTGAAAGATAACAAACCGATGACTAATAACTATTAGTCATGTGAGAGTCTGCCTTGCTTAGTCACCGTTTGTGACACTCTTTGGGAATCTTGCGATACTGAGAAGCAGGTTACGCTTTCCCAGGTCTTGGAAACCTCCACTTGGCTGACCTGTTTTGAGAGTATTGAATTGCATTATTGCTAGAACCTGGTAATTGCTGACTTGTAGTATGAGAATGAATCTGAGGGGATTGCCTACATGAGGTTTGCCCCTGTCTTAGTAGAAAGGTATTGGATACTAGATCGATCAGTTCTATTATAGATTGAATTGCCGGTGGGGGGGTTGCTTGATCAAGGCCGTTAGGATTTGATACTTGGCATATCAATGGGGGTTGAGCTGCTTAGATGGTGGGATTTGGTGCAAACAATATTTCCTGAATATCAGAACTCGCTAGATGTGGGGTATTGGATTCTGAAGATATTTGGATTGGGGATTGTGGTCAAAAATAGTTGGGTCATTGCAAAGGATAAGTTGTAATTTGAGAATGTCAGCGTGATTTGGTACTAACTGATGGAATATGGGATTGCCACTTGGAAATCTTAATATATAATTAGTATGTATTAGCTTTCACTAATTTATCTCAATTTGTCTAAAGTGAATATGAATATACGATTGGTATTTCTCTTACCTGAAAATCTTCATTATAGTACCTTAAAAATGTATTGGTTTTTGTTAAATGCGGACTGCCAGATACTGAATCTTTGCTTGTTTTCAATGTCAAAATCAGGGTTGAAGCTGCTGCTCTTGATCCTTGAAAGGAACTCCTTGAGTCACAGTTGAGCAATATTGGTAGTCGAACATTTGGTCTTACCCCCTATACCTCCTTCAACCAAAAGAAGAAAGAACTTTTCTTTTCCACTACCACTCTTTTACAATATCTTTAAAATATTAGCTCCCTAATTATTTTAGTGATCATTACAACCATCCACAAAGCTAATATATCTCTTACCTCGTATTGAATTATCACTATACCTTAAACTTCTATTATCCAACCCGTGAGCTTTTCTTCTCTCCTGACCCCTTCTGGGTTCGTTGTAAGTTGATTGGCTCCTCGAGCCATCAAACAATTTTTTTGTGTCTCTTTTAAGCTCCAGTCACCAGTATTGTTGCCCTGTATTGACCTGTTCAGTTCTGAGTGAGATTAGTTTTTGATTTCAGTTTCTGGGTCGTTTGCATCGTGTCCATATCACAAAGGACTATGATGACCTTGTTGCATCTGAGCATTCTCAACTTACTGTCTACCACCCTCTCCACCATGAGTACCTACAACTATTCCTGTTCAAAACCTTTTTGTCAATTTAACTTTATTAAGCCCATAGCGCTCACACTCATGTACCTTTCAACCTTCAAGTTTTCGACAAACCTTTCTGTTGAACAACTCTGAATACCCTTACTGCTCTGACCAATATTTCAGAAACCTTTATTTTGACATTATTATCACATGTTGATTCTTGCGTTTTTGTGGCAACTAGACATTCCACTCAAAATCAAAATACAGTTTTGGGGTAAACCTCCATAATCAGGGTCAGAGCGAAGGTTTGAGGTGGCAACCAGACGCGCCCTAAAAATTTCCCAAGCTTTCATTCATAATTCCGGTATCTACCGTACAGTACCTTGTGTTGACAAAACGAACCACGGACAAACGGTCGACGGCAACGCAACCCTCCTCATCACCCCGACTCCCAACACTACTTGAGGAACTTTCTCTAATTTAAATATTAATCTCTACTATGTATCCTACTACACACTCATACTCCTGATCTCTTTTTTCTTGGTTTTAATGATGACGGGGTTTTTTGGGGGAGTGTTGTTGTCATGGCCGAAGTTTTTCCCTCTTGGTTGATTTGCCGTTGATTTTATCAACGCACCATATCGCAGGGTTTTAGTCTCGTTGGGAAGCCGGAATCGGGGACGGTTGCTGCGCAAGGTTGTCCACGCTTACCCGTCACACCTCGCTATTGGTGCGACAGGCAAAGGATGGGTGCTGTTGGCAATTGACCGGACGGCCCTAGGGCATTAGTAAGCTTGCTCAAATTACCCCACTTTTCTTCAGCCCTTAAAAAACTCCTATGATACAAGCAGCCAACTCACTCCATCGTCCCCCATTTTTTTACAAGATTTAACAAAAAAAATACATTGTCCCTCATTACAATATCCTAACCTACGAAAAAGCGAGAATGTCACACTCTTCTAGTCATAATATCAACTCTTTTAACACGAACTACACTCTTAACGTGTCGAATAATAACACAGCCGCCGAGCGATCTGATATCCTGGCCTGGCTATCACCGCTCAATCCCAACTCACGGCATCAGGACATCCAAGACCGCCGGGTCGAAAACATAGGGGAATGGCTCTTAAGAACCGAGGAGTTTATGAGCTGGCACGCCGGTAGTGCGGCAGATGAACTCGATACCGCAGTTTTGTTTTGTTATGGAGATCCAGGGGTCGGAAAAACGCATATTAGGTAACAATGATGAACCTCGTGGAATAGAAAGAAAGGGCGAGTACTGACAAGCCGTGGTGTTAGTTCGTTGGTAATAGATAGCTTGTGTGATCAAGCTAGGGTACAAAGCGCCGCCGTCGCGTGCTTCTACTTTGACTTTGCCGCCCAAAAAGAGCAGTCATCAACAAGTATGCTCGGCGCCCTACTCAAACAGCTGGTGGCCGGGCTAGCAGAGGTGCCAGGGGAGATTGTGCGAGCCTATGAGGACCAGAGAAAAACGATTGGTGGACGGAGATTGCGACTTACCGAAATTGTGAAGATGCTTCAGACTACCTCTTCCTCAATGCGCACGCTTATATGCATCGACGCCCTAGACGAATGCGTACCACAGCATCGAGTCCAGCTTCTTGATTCGCTAAACAAAATTCTCCAAGAGTCTCCAGGCACTAGGATATTTGTGACTGGAAGACCACACGTTCAGCCTGAGATCACAAGGCGCCTTGCTGGAAGAGTGACGAGCCTGTGCATACGCACTAAGAGACAGGATATTATTAGATATCTTCGCTCCAGGCTGGCAGAGGACACGATCCCAGATGCGATGGATAGTAGTCTGGAGGCAGAGATCCTGAAGAAAATTCCTGAAGACGTTTCCGAAATGTATGTAGAAATAGCAACACTAGAGAAGCTACCTCAAGCATCCGCTGACAGATACATGTCTAGATTTTTGCTAGTCGCCCTGAATATCGATGCCGTTCTGCGGGAAACCACCATCCATCGCAGGCGACAAAAGCTTAGTGCAATGACAGATGGCTTAGGGTTGGGGGATGCTTATATCTCAATGCTGGGTCGGATAAAGCGACAGGGGGAGGAGGGAGCGAGGCTTGGCATGGCCGCCTTGATGTGGATATCTCATTCAGAGCGGCACTTTAAGGTCGACGAACTGTGCCATGCCCTAGCAGTCGAAATCGGGTCGCCAAATCTTCATATCGACAATGCCCCTTCCCTAAGTACGTTGCTAGCATGTTGTCAAGGACTCGTTGCGGTAGAAAAGGCGACTTCCACGGTCCGGTTAATCCATTTTACCCTTCAAGAATACCTCCGGGCTCATCCAGAGATTTTCGCTGCAGCTCACTCGACAATGGCAGAAACCTGCTTAACTTACCTGAATTCCCAGCAGGTCAAGGCCCTTTCGATCAGCCCCTCCCCTAACCTCCGAGACACACCATTTCTCGAATATTCTTCTCTATATTGGGGAGTTCACGCAAAAAGGGACCTTTCTGATTGTGCCAAACAGCTTGCGCTAAAGCTTTTCAACGACTACAACAGCCACATATCTACTATAATCCTCTTGAAATCACGGCTAGTATGGGGTGTTGATCCGGGTGAACTCTCCGGGTTCAGTGGCCTGCACTGTTCATCCTTCTTCGGGATTGTTGAGATTGTAGCTACCTTCTTAGAGATGGGGGGTTATGATGTCAACCAAAAGGACTTCACGGGCGGCACACCACTCTTTTGGGCTGCTTTGAGTGGGCAAGAGGGAGTGGTAAAAATACTACTCGCAGTGGACGGCCTCAGCCCCGACGAACAAGACATCCACGGCGAAACACCACTCCAAGCCGCCGCTTTCAATGGGCATGACGGAGTGGTTAAAATACTGCTCGGACGAGCTGACGCCAACCCCGACAAACCAAATATCCGGGGCGAAACACCACTGCATTCTGCCGCTTGGCATGGGCGTGAGGGAGTGGTCAAAATGCTTGTCGGACAAAACGGCGTCAACCCGGATAGGCTAAATATCCGAGGTGAAACACCTCTCTCTCTTGCAGCCCGTAATAACAAGGAGGGAGTTGTACGAATAATACTCGGACGGGGCGGCGTCAACCCGGACCAACCGAATACCCAGAGTATAACACCACTCCGTCATGCTGCTGGGGGGGGGTTTGATGGGATAGTGAAAATGCTACTCGGACGAGACGACGTCAACCCCAACAAACCTGATAGCGACCACCGAACACCACTCTATTGGGCCGCTCGGAATGGGCACATGGAAGCGGTGATAATGCTACTCGGACGGGACGGCGTCAATCCCAACGAACCAGACCTCCGCGGCGAAACACCGCTCCATGTTGCTGCTTGTAATGGGCATGCGAGAGTGGTTGAAATACTGCTCGGACGAGATGACGTCAACCCCGACAAACCAAATATCCGGGGCGAAACACCACTCAACGTTGCTGTTTGGAATGGGCACGAGAGAGTAGTTAGGATACTGCTTGGACAAGATGGCGTCAATCCCAACAAACTCACTATCCGCGGCGAAACACCACTCACTCTTGCCGTCCGTAATAGGCACGAGGGAGTAGTGAAAATACTACTCGAACGTGACGACATCAATCGCGACAAACGAGATAACACCCGCCGAAAACCACTCCGTTGGGCGGATAGAAGGGAGTGGTAGTAGTGAAAATACAGGCTGGGGGTGGATTCTTGAGGCTGGAGTAGTACTATCACCCACTGGTGTCCTGTCTCAGCAGCCTGATCGAGCGGTGTTTTGCCATCCTTATCTAATTCGTTGGGGTTGACATCACCCCGTCTGAGTAGTGATAAGGACGAGGAGGAGCCGTCACCCCCTCACTGCCTATCCATGCGGAGAAACTATGCGCCATCCCGCAGGGCCGCAGCAACTCCACAACACGCCCATCATCGTCACTCTTCCCCCCTTCTCACCCCCGCCCAACCTTCTCCTCCCGCAGTCCCAATCCCTACCTTGCCCTATTACCAGCCTTCCCCCCGAACCTGCCTACGACACAACCTTATTTCAAATATTTTTCCCTTCGTCTAAGGAAATACTCGTCCCAACCTCTTTCTAGATTTTTTCGCACGGTCGGGTTAGGATTTCTTAGTTCCGCTTTTAGGCTAGAATTTGGCGTTGATCGGGAATATTTATATTGTACCAAGATAAGCTAGTAACTTATCGCTCGAAGGTCCCATCATATTTTTTACCTTTTCTTCACTTGTTTTTTAATTCTATATCTTCTTTGTACATCGATTGTTTGTTTAATTTTCCACAATTCCCTTTTCCCCCCTCCCCCTTCCCCCATCTAAAGTGTAAGTATGAGGGTTATTTAGATATACATATAGAAAATGATAAAGCTCAAGAATTTCTGACGACTCGTGAAAAGCGATGGAAAGTTAGACCTTCATCATTATGTGGCGGTATCCTGCTTCTGCCAAGGACGTAGTTTAATGAAGATCATAATATTATTTATATGCCACCACCGGTACCCCCACTGCGAGCCTGAAGTAGTGATGGGCACGATCATGCTCGATCGTAAATTTTTGGTGCTCGAGCATGATCGTGCCCATCACTAGCCTGAAGCCGGATCCAGAAGACCATCCAGCTTCCGCCTACCCGAGAAAAACCCAAGGTGGTAAGAAGCCCCTTAATCCCGAGGCAAAAACTCCATTCCACGACTCCCACCTCATAACCTCGAAAAAAAGAACTCGCAGTGAAACTAAACCTAATGCATACGGAGGTACAGCCCATAAGTATTGTATATTTTACTAGCAGGGTGTTCGGCTAGTGTTGGGTAAAGGCAACGAATTGGGTATAATTCGAGCGTATGGGGTATGGTAGCTACCCAATTCACCCCATCACCCTTGCTAGCACAAGCACCCCCTGCTAGTAAAATATTACAATACTTATAGGCTGTACCTTCTTATATCACCTACAGATCCTATTTCAGAGAGTAACTCCAGGGAGGGCCTAAATTAGATTTAGAGAAATTATTCTCAGCTATGATATCATACAAGCGAGGAGCCGATTTTTCTGCATAAAAACCTATATTTCTGCTCCTACCTGCCTACGGTAAAATCTGTAATAATTAAGTAGTGCGCTATGTTAGTCAGAGTTGCCCTCTCTGGAAAGGTCTTGGGTTTTGTTTTTTTGTGTTTTTATGTCTTTCAGAGGGGGTTGAGACGCTCTTTTTTGGCTCATTTTTTTTTTAGCTTCCCTTTTCGAAAGTATAGGGAATTATTGACTAAGTGGCACACTACTCAATTGTTCCAGTTTTTAAGGTATACCGGTAGTGCTCTTTACTCAATGCTAGTGCAAATAATCCTCCCTCCACCCTCCTGTCATATCTCTATTAACTCAAGATCCAAAGTCAGGGGTTTTTTTTTTATGTGCTTGCACGGGTAACATTGCGTTACTGTATGCGTCTTACTATGTCTTATAGAAAGCTATGTAAACTTAGTAAACTTACCGGTTGAAGACTACGCTGTAGCGAGTGACATTCAATGACCAACTCCGGCGTTAGGACTTGGCCAATATGGCACGCACTGCGATCTTGTGTCCAGGCTCAAACTGAGAGCCAAGCCTCCCGTGACTCTCCTACCACCACTCCTGATAGGGAGCTCGAATGACCTTGCACATTTCTCTTCTAGGGTACTGTGCTTTGCCCTATTGTAAGCAGCCGATATCGTGTGGTGTAGCCCCTACACAGAACTGTTGGTAGTGCTACTGAGTCAGCACCCCGAGTAACATGGATTACAACTTTTGGCTCATTCTAAGCGGTAACATGGGAAAGGTTCATCCGAAAGATAAATACCGGTAAGCTGGAGGTCTAAGATTAATGTCCCTACGAAGCCTAGAAATAGAGAAATTAAAAGGAAAAATCACAACCCAGTACTTTGTAAACTACCCCTTTACTTGAATTCTACTGGAGACCCTTTTGGTTTTTTTTAAAAAAAAAGAATTAATTTTCATTTCTAGATTTCCTGGCTTTCAAGTAGCCATAATACTAGCATATTGTTTAGATAATCTTCATCTCAGTTGAAGTCTTTTTTTTTTTGTATTGTTCAGGATGATGGGCGAAGAGTTGAAACCGTACTCGTACACGTTAGGGCATTTACCCCCCTCCACCCTCACCCGCAACAAAAGTAGTTCGCCGAGCATTTTTCAATGCTCGACTACATCTACTCGTTCTCACCGGGGGGTTCGAACTCGTGCAGGTTGCTGTTTCGGATCGATGCGGACCAGTTCCTTAGCCGTTAGACCATCGGAACTGGTCGAAAATATTCTCTCCCTTTCGAATTTTAAGCATGGTCTTCCCTAAACAGGGGATCTAAAAAAGAGTTCTGATGGTAATATCAAGACTTGTAACTCTTATCTTACAACCATGATCCCAGAGTTAAATTTCGCCTACTTTTCTTCTTCTCTACTCACGCATTTTTTCCTTTCCCTAGGCCTTCTACCATTGCCTCTGCTTTACATATCCATTATCAGCACAGCCCGTCGAAGCCGTTTGATATAGTCTTTGAGCTTCTGGCATTCTTTATGGAAAATCGACACCTATCCCAACAATTCTCGATTACCCCTCTCGATCACGGTCGACCTGTATTTATTTGATCATCGCTTCTTTCGTTTGCCTTTCGGCTTTTCTTGTTTACGTCTTTCCTCCGCTGTTCCTGGATGTCTTCTCATTTCATAAATAATTTGCCAAGCGAGAAGTCAGCAGCAAGACCTCCATAAATTTAAATGCACATAGGCTTTGATAAAAGGCGTTTTTCTGGTTTTACAAGGTTCTTTGCTATAGAGTATCCGTCCAGTTTTGTCTTTTTCTTCGCCCTTTTTTCTTGGAGTTTTGGTTAGACTTGGTCGGTCCACATAACGGTATCTCTTATTTTTTTTCATTCCTATTTTCCATTAATATTTATTTTGTGTATAGCATAGTCAAGCACGGCTCATTACCGACTGGCGAGTGGGTGGGAGTCCAAGATAATCTTGAAGAAGCCTGTCCATATATCCATAAGCATTAGGGTTATCTCGTAATACCTTCCAATACCGCAAGGTGATTGCTATCTGTCTCTTTTGTCAGCCCGGCTGCTATGCTACGAAACCAATTATATCAGCTACAGTATGATAGCCACGAGAGGAAATAAATATAAATAAAAAAGACCCTAGACATATTACGCTATAAAAAAACCCCTATGAAGCTGAAGTTAAAAGTAAAAAAAGCACATGAAAAATAAATTTTTTTTTTTGGTATTACGTGCCCCGGGAGCGACCCCCTTCCGCTTCTAATTAGCCAACCATCACTCCAACTCATCCAATCCATCCGTCTAGCCTTACAAATTCTAGGTGTGATATGGGAAGAAAAAAAATCAAAAGTGGAAATGAAATACTCAAATTAGTTAAACCTTTGTGAAGAACCACATACCAAAAGAAGCTACTTACACTGAATGAGAAAATGCAGGAAAAAAGCAAACTCCGCCCCCCCTAAACCCCACACAAATGAAACGAACCAAATGAAGCACCTTGCTTGAACGGAAGCAAAAAGAAAACAAGAGGTCACCCTTCTTAGCAAGCAACCTCCTAGTCCCCCCCGCCTTTCCAATCTCTCCTAACCTTCACTCATTCCGCAATCCCACTTTCATTCACTTATCCGTCCGTCCACCCTCTATCAGCAGCTGATAACAACATTTCTTTGACCCATGATGCGCTACATACTCTTTGAGATACTCCCCAAATCTGCCCATCCACTACCAACACGTACCATCACACACTCTCCATTTTCTCCCACAATACGAACGTAAAGCTTGATAAGCGCTTGACCATCAGTGCGGTGAGGACCGGACGGACTGTAGGACTATAGTCCTAGGGCTTGGACCTCCGGTACTCCCCGAAGCAGGAATCATACACCTCCGAACCAATCATTATCGTATCATGAAACATCACTCGTGCCGTCCCCAGCCGTCCCCCACCGTCACAATGCCCGGCCGTCCTCTACAATCCCCTGCCGTCCCCTGCCGTCCTCAGCCACTCCGAACACACATCTCTCACCTTGTAGGGCTCTTGGAAGTCCCCCCACGGGGCCCCGCCGGGCCCCCGGACGGTTGGGAACACTGCAAGTAGGCCTTAGACAGTAGGCTGCCCAAAATCTCCTTGATTTTATCATCGAGATCCACTTGGAGTATCGGTGTGGTAGGAAGAACTAGAGAGGAACCTTCTGCCACGTATGGGCTCTTGTTGAATCGCGAGCTCTTCTCCGGAGTCACTATGCTTGTAAAATTCGAAGGCTGCCGAGCATGTCTCTTACCGTAAGAACTCGAATAATCAGGCCATGTGCTATGTAGTCTGAAATTTCCTCCTCTGGAAAAGGGGCGAAAAACACCAAAAATCTGCCCCCCGAGACAAAAAAAAAGAAAAAAACACCAGGCCTTAGTAAGAGAGGCAACTCCACCGTCGTAGCACATGGTCCGATTATTCGGGTTCTTACGGTAGTAACTTGGAGCTTCGGTGCTTTAGCAAAGTCTGAGTTATTCATTTCCGGGGTATTCTCGCGGAAGAAGCGTCACGGGTCATCACCATCATCAGAGTCTGCCCCAGTGGTTGAAACCGTATCACGACGTAGTCTCCGCATAGCATCATAAGTCTTATGGCAGGGGCAGGTGTCCCAATCGGAGTTGAAGAGTTCTACCCATCGGCACTAGGCCCACCGGGGGTCGACGGGCCTGCTCGGGAGGAGGGTCTCGCTGTCGTAGTATCCGGCGCTTTACTCAGCGGGCGGAATTCTTGCGCCCTGCTTGAATGGCGATTACCTTGTCTACTAGAAGGTCGGGCCTCCGCCCTGCTCGTTGACCGCTATCAAAACAATCAGCACTTATGCTCCCAAAGCTAGAGACAATACACACCTTATATCTAGCAATAGTGCTAGTAGCCGAAGAGCTCGAGCCCAAAGTAAATCTCTGCTTCTGATCCTTCGCAAGAGCCTTACGCAAGGTTGGCCTATCGCTCCGTAGAGCGACAGCCCGATTTTTAGAAGCCGATGTCGCGCGCGCAGGATCCCTCGAGATCTTTCTCTTCGCCGCCTTCTTTGACAGCTCCATTGGCAGCATCCCCTCCTCCACCGTCTCACCTAGACCAGTCGGCGAGGAGGAAACACTAATCTCCGCCTTCACCCTCTCCTCGATCTCTCGCTCACGCTGTTGCTTGGCCTCTCTCGCTTTCTCTCGCTCAGCTAAAGCTACGTCTGCTAATCTCACCCGCTCGTCTTCAGCAAGTCGTCTTCGCTGATCCAATTCCCGGAACTTCCTGTCGTCGAATCCGGCCTGTTCTCTGGTAAAGACTGGACGGGCAGCCTCCACGACAGAGGCCCTCTCTGCCTCAATAGCTCTCCCCTCTTCTAAGGCTTTTATCGCAGCGGACTCCTCTTCATGGCGGGGGTAGATATCCATCCCCAGCATCTTTAGTCTCCCGATATGCCCCCTGCCATTCTCGGTTCCAGCCCTCTACTTCGCGTAACCATTCATTAACCTTGACAGTACCTTCGGCAGCACGTAGAGACCATTCCTTCTCTCCTGGCTCGAAATCAAAGTCCCCGGAGGTGGATAGACGGGTTATTGTGACGGGAGTCAGATCGCAGGGTAAGGGATCTATAGCCAAGAGTGATTGTGCCGGAAATTTTTTGGGAAGCGCGAGTTGGTGAATGTGTTGACGAAGAGATAGCGGAGCGAGCCGGTCGATAGTAATGCGAGTTTGTGGTAGCCGCTGAAGTTTCCAATGGTGGAAGCGATGTAGAACAGTGTTCGCAACGGGGCAGTCCGTCCGTCCTGAGCCAGGACCGGGATGGACGGCGGTTTGTCGTCCCGTCCGGTCATTTTCTGGAGTTGTCCGGCGGGTGGGAATTAGAGACGGGGACGGACGGCATTCTGTCGTCCCGTCCCGTCTTTTCCTGAATTTGCCCGATAAGAAAAACTCAGGGACCAGGACGGACGAAATTGTATCGTCCCCCGCCGTCCTCCACCGTTTTCCACCGTTTTCCACCGTTTCCCACCGTTTTCCGCTGTTTTCCGCCCGTCCAGTCATTTTCTCAAGTTGCCCGACGGGTAGGAATGAAAGACGAGGACGGACTACGTTTTGCCGTCCCGTCTCGTCCCGGGGTCTTGGCAGTCCACCCGCCGGGCCCTACGGGGGCCCCGGACGGCTGCGAACACTGATGTAGAATGAGGGGATAGAGGTGACGAAGTAGACGGAGCGTATGGATTTTCGGATGATGTTCGGCGGGGATCGAACATGCAGAGTGGGGTGAGGGATGGTCGGCCACTAGAGGGCGGTAGAGAGGCCATGGCAGGCCTATTGTATTTCGTAGTGTGTGTGTGTGTGTCTGTATGGGGAAAATGGTCCAGATGAACGCTGGTAGTTGGCTGCAGGATCAACATGCTGCAGTCGAATGCTGTTGCCGCAAGGCTTTCAAAAAAAAAGTCAAGCGGGCAGAAAGAACGGCTTCTAGAAAGAAGGAAAAGTGTAGTGACGTGCTGGTGGTGGACGAAAAGGCTATGTCAAGTAAAGTCAATTCGAACGATATGGGGATTGAGTAGATGTTGAAGAGTGGTTGTAAGAGTAAGAAGAGGGTTGGGAGCGATTAATAGTGGTGGTGGTGGTGGTACTTGCAGGACTGTTTGTAAGACTGCTCTGTGGGAGTGCTCTGTGGGAGTGTTGCGTGGCTGACAACGTGCGGATCAGCCACTAAACAACGGACAAGGAGACGAACGAAAGCAAGAGTAAACGAGCAGCTCTGGTAAGACAGAACAGCTAATCTGCCCGTAGCCTACTCGCTCGTAGAATAGCTTTGATCAAGAACCGTAAAAGAATGTCGGGCGAAAAATGAAAAATGAAAAATAATAAAAAGCTGTGAATAGCCCAGGCGGTCAGTTTTTCCCAGCGCTCTTGCCCTCCTATCAAAGAGACGGAATTTCGGACATCTTAGAGCAAAGTTCAATTGCGGCTCTTGCGGTATGTACAGTACAGTACAAGTACCGCACTGCCAGCAGCCTCGGGTGTGGGCAAAAGCTTGTTGGACTCTTGGCCCAGCAGCTGAATGGTGGAGAAGGGCGGGAGCCAATCGGGGGAATTCCGACGGACTTACCCATCTGCCATCATATCATACCCGGGATACTAGGAAGGTCTCAACAGAGCCTCCACGCATATGACGAAATTTGGCGGGTGAACAGGGATCAATCGCCATCTCAATCTTTTGTAACCCCAACCCTAACTATTTTCTCCTCTGGTAATAAAACACAAATGCCCCGAATGGGGTCTCTATTTCTTTGATCGGTTCTGAAGAGATACAATCGATGGATTCGGTGCCTGGCCTCTAACTTAGTTCAATGCATTAATAAGAAAAGCTATTCCTCCTCAGCGCTTGTTATGCGATAAAAAGTTTGCATTTCGCGACAAGCCGGTTGCGCGGCGTGCCACCAATTTCCACCAAATCAACATCAACACCCCTGCTCCTTACCAAGACATAATCCTGGACCCTTATACTCGTACTTGTATAGGCGAAGTTCCACAAAAAACCCCGCTTTTCTTGAGCCTCCAAGAATCCCGGAAGCCGACCCACTCCAGTGCCCACATCGACAATGTCACAATCTGCGAATTGGAGAAAATGTCACAATCTTTCAGTAATAATACCAACTCTTTGAACACCTACACGGCTATCAATGTGTCGAATAACTTTACAGTTGCCGATGATGACCGATCTAATATCTTGACTTGGCTGTCGCCACTCGATCCGAAGTTACGGCATCAGGACATCCAAGATCGTCGAGTCGAGGATGTGGGGGAATGGCTCTTACAGACCAAGGAATATAGAAATTGGCAGGCCGGTGATAGGGAAGGTGAATCTGATAACGCGGTTTTGTTTTGCTACGGTGATCCGGGAGTCGGCAAGACATATATCAGGTAACAAGGGCGGAGCTCACGGAAAAAGAAAAAGGGCAGGTGCTAACCAATCGCGATGATAGTTCGTTGGTAGTAGATTGCTTGTGTGATCAAGCGGATGAGAAAAATGCTACCGTTGCATGTTTTTACTTTGACTTTGCCGTCCAAAAAGAGCAGTCTCCCGCAAGCACGATGGGCGCCCTACTAAAACAGGTGGTTGGCGGACTAGACGAGATCCCGGAGGAGATATCGCGAGCATACCAAAAACAAAAAAAAGCAATCGGCCGGCGGGGACCCCAGCTCTCCGATCTGATAAAAATGCTAGAGACTACCTCTTCTAAAGAGCGCACGTTTATATGCATCGATGCTCTAGACGAATGTGCGCCTGAACATCGAGTCAAGCTTCTTGATTCGCTCAACCAAATTCTCCGGAAGTCTCCAGGCACTAGAGTATTCGTGACAGGGAGGTCGCACATTCGACCCGAGATCACAAGGCGTCTTGCCGGAGGAGTAACGACTCTATCTATAAGTTCCAAGAGAGAAGATATTATTAGGTATCTGCACACCAGGCTGGAGGAGGATACAACCCCAGATGCGATGGACAGTAGTTTGGAAGCGGACATTCTGAGGAGAATTCCTGAAGATGTATCTGAAATGTAAGTAGAAGAAACATTATGGGGGAAGCTACCTCAAGAATACACTGATAGATATCTAGATTCCTGCTTGTCTCACTGAATATCGATGCGATCCTGCAAGAAACCACGATCCACCGCAGGCGACAAAAGCTCAGCGCAATGACCGACGGCTTAGGCTTGGGGGATGCTTATGGTGCAACGCTGGTTCGGATAAGGGGACAGGGTGGGGAGAAAACGAGGCTTGGCATGGCCGCACTAGTGTGGATATCCCATGCGGAGCGGCCCTTGAAGGCTAGTGAACTGTGCCATGCCCTAGCAGTCGAAATAGGCTCGCCAAATCTCAATAACGACAATGTTCCTTCAATAAGCACACTGCTAGCTTGTTGTCAGGGACTTATTGTGGTAGATAAGGAGGGTTCCACAGTCCGGTTGATTCACTTTACGCTCCAAGAGTACCTCCGTGCTCATCCCGAGCCTTTCGGCACGGCTCACTCGACAATGGCAGAAACCTGCTTAAGTTATCTCAATTCCCACCAGGTCAAGGCCTTCTCCACCAATCCCTCCCCCGACCTCCTAGACACCCCATTTCTCGAATACTCCTCTCTGTATTGGGGGGTGCATGCAAAAAAGGACCTTTCAGATCGCGCAAAACTGCTCGCATTCAAGCTATTTGACGACTACAGCAACCATATATCCGCCAAAATCCTCACGAAGGCACACAGAATGTATTGGTATGCTGTGGATTCTGATAAAATTTGCCTATTTAGCGGTCTACATTGTGCATCCTTCTTCGGAATTTTCGAGATTGTAGCCTATTTGGTAGAAATTGAAGGTTGTGATATCAACCAAATGGATTTTACGGGCAATACACCGCTCCATTGGGCGGCTTTGAATGGGCATGAAGAAGCAGTGGAAACACTACTCGGGCGAGACGGCATCGACCCCGACAAACCAGATAATTCCGGCCGAATACCACTCCATCATGCTGCTAGGAGAGGCTATGAGGAGGTGGTAAAAATATTTCTCGAACGGGACGGCGTTAATCCCGACAAACCCGATAGCGACGACAGAACACCACTCTGGGGTGCCGCCCAGAATGGGCACGAAGGAGTGGTGAAAATCCTACTCGAACAGGACGGCGTCAACCCCGATAACCCAGATAAATACAGCCAAACACCCCTCTGTAGCGCCGCCCGGAACGGCCACGTGGGAGTGGTAGAAATGCTCCTCAGACAAGGCAGCGTCAACCCCGACAAACCATCTATCAGTGGCCGAACACCACTCTTGGATGCTACTGAAGGAGGTTACGAGGGGGTGGTAAAAATATTACTCGGGCGGGGTGGCGCAAACCCCAACAAACCAGATATGTTCGGTAAAACTTCGCTCCATTATGCCGCCATGTGCGGCCGCGAGGGAGTGATGAAAATCCTACTCGGACGGGACGATGTCAACCCCAACAAACCCGAGAGCCTCGGCAGAACACCACTCCATTATGCTGCCGTGTATGGCCACCAGGGAGTGATGAAAATATTACTCGGGCGGGCCGGCATCGACCCCGGAAAACCTGATATTCACGGTGAAATACCACTTCATTATGCGGCTAGGGGTGGGCACGAAGGAATGGTGGCCCTGCTCCTCGGACGAGACGACGTCGAGCCCGACAAACCAGGTAACTACGGCCATACACCACTCTGGAGCGCCGCTTTCGGTGGAGAGGAGGGAGTGGTAAAAATACTACTCGGACGGGATGATGTCGACCCTGACAGACCAGATAGATACGGTCAAACACCACTCTGGGCTGCCGCACGTTATGGTCGCGAGGAGGTGGTTAGAATATTACTCGGACGGGACGACGTCAACCCCAACAAGCCAGACAACAATGGCCAAACACCACTATTTTATGCTACTAAGTTTGGACACCAGGAAGTAATAGCGCTACTTCAGCCCCCAGAATCCGCCCAGCCCGCTTAAGTGCTAGGAGCTACCGCTCTCTTTATCTCCTTCAGACCCGGATAGCCTACATGCCATTTTCGCTATGACCTAAACCACTCTATCAACACCTTTACCTCCGCTATTGCCTCCCCCCCTCGCCCGCATCCTACATCCTCCCGCAACCCAAACCCCCACTCGTCCTGATCCCTGTATTTCCTCACCGAACAAACCCAAGACAGAGCCTTAGCTTGAATACTTTTCTTTTAGTTGAAGGAGGTGCCTATCCAAACCTCAGGAATTTTCTTATGTACTCAGGTCAGAATTTATCAATTTCTATACATAGCTTAGAGTTTGGCGTTGGTGGCGGACATTTCTATCGTATTGCGATACACGATGCACCAGTATGGCTCAAAATTTCCATCATATTTTCTTCTTTCCCTCGTTTTTCTAGTTGTATATCTTTGCATATCGGTTGTTTCTTTAATTTTTCCGCAATTCCCTTTTTATCCCTTTTCTCCCCTCTGAACTATAGATGATAGGGTTATTTAGATATAAATAGAGAAAATAATATAAAATTCAAGCACTCGAGTATTTCTAACAACTAGCGGAGAGTGACGTAAAACCTGGCTGTTAGCTGAGGCATGGTTGTGATTTCTTCCCACTAAAGGCACAGTTTAACCAGATCATGTTTATATACCACTACCCTGCAGCCGCGAGCTTAAAACCAAACCCAGAAGGCCGCCCACACCTACTTTAACTCATCTAGGGAACGACAATGTAGCATGAAGCCCCCTAACTCGAAAATCAAAGCCCCCATTCCACGACTCCCACAATATAAACTAGAAAGGTAAACACGAACCCACTATGCAGCCAGGCCCTTCTTCATGCATGGTTTTAGATATATAGATTATCCGCATCGCCTATGATTTTGGAGAGTAGTACTGAGGAATTAAATTACACTCGCAATATTTTTCATCCTTAATGCGGGGAGTTAATTTTGTATTTGAAAGTCTAGCTGTTAGATTGTGTTGTAATTTTCCCTCACCCTCGCCAAAATTGGAAAATTGGCTGCATAGCGGGAGACGGTAGTATGAGAGGATTCCCTTGGAACTCGGGCAATGTGTAAGAGGGGTTTGAGGTGCGAATTCCTCAACTTTATTCCCACTTACCGGAAAACTGAACTAGCGGTAGCGCATAAGTAAAACACAAATAACTTATCTTGATCTTTGACAGATCACTACACCTATCTCTGTATTCTTCTCTAGGTCCCGATTCCTCGGTACACTCGGGTGATACTATGTTTGTAGAATCCTTTCCGGAAACTCTTTAATAAAAAAATCTATCAAGCTCCCGAATAATTTGCAATGCACCTGCACGATCTATGACACTCCCGCGACTTCAAGAATCAACCACATCCTTCTAACTCTCTTTACGCCATGCCAGTGTAAACATCCCCACCCCCCGCCACCCCCCGTCCTATATCTCCGATAGGGTCCAAAGTTACTGTAGGAGATATGTAAAATTATGCCTTTCGGCTAAATCATTGATACTGTAAGGCTTGGTTTACTTGTGATGTATTTATTCTAAAGTAGTCAATTCAACTACGGGGCTTTAGGGTTTTCATGAATAGCAGCGCAAGATTTTTGATGTGAATCACTATGCAGCGGGATAGAACTTGACGTTAAACAGGTGTGGCATTTTCTACTCCTGGTGCGGTCACAGTAGAGTACTGTTAAGCTATAGTAAACAACTGATATCGTACAGCAAATCCTAGATACGAAAAAATTATCTTTTCTTCATTACGTATGGACCGACTAAAGCAAGGTTATGGTTTTTTTTCCGCACAAGCCCTATCAACTATTAGCTTTATTCATGTTTTAAGGTATAATCAGCCAATATTGTAGACGATACTGTGGTTCCTCCCAGAGTTCGCAGGAGATTGACTCTGCTATCTCGGTTAGTTATTCAGCAGTAAATTACACCTTGGATCCTCCGTTATTATCCTAGGCTCAGATAGAATGCTATTTGTTGGTGACCCTCCGAATTCCTACCTAGGGTAACCGAACAGTTTCAACAAATTTACGCCCCGACCATTACTCGCCAAAAAAAAAAGTCTGTCCCCGACCTTTACCTACACGCTAGGAGCGCAGTTCAGAGCTGAGCTGAGCTCATGGCAACTGGTGGCGTCCTTGCATAATACTCGAGTATGGGTAAAGGTCGGGGATAGGCTTTTTGTTTTGGCGAGTATGATACAGTATGGTACTTGTATCAGTCGCACGCAACCCAAGGCGTCTGCGCTTACCCGACACGCCTCGTTACTGGTGCGATAGCCAAGGGCGGGTGCTGTTAGCACAAATCTGGGGGCGATTAGCAGGATGGTCACGGGGCATCAGTGAGCTTGCACGAGCTTAAAAGTTCCTGTAGCCAACCCACTCCATCGACCATCATTTACAATATCCCAACCTGCAAAAAAGCGAGAATGTCACACTCTTCTAATAACACTAACTCTTTTAACACAAACTACATTTTTAACGTGTCCAATCACAATACGATTGCCGAGCGAGGTGATATCCTAGCCTGGCTATCCCCTTTAAATCCTAACTCGCGGCACCAAGACATCCAAGACCGCCGGGTCGAAAATATAGGGGAATGGCTCTTACGAACTGAGGAGTTTAGGGGCTGGCAGGCCGGTAGTGCGGCAGATGAACTCGATAACCCGGTTTTGTTTTGTTATGGGGATCCAGGGGTCGGCAAGACGCATATTAGGTAACAAGGACGAATCCTGCGGAATAGAAAAAAATGGGCGAGTACTGACGGGCCGCGATGTTAGCTCATTGGTGATAGATAGCTTGTGTGATCAGGCTCGGGAACAGGATGCCGCCGTTGCATGCTTCTACTTTGACTTCGCCGCCCAAAAAGAGCAGTCATCAACGAGTATGCTGGGCGCCCTACTCAAACAGCTGGTAGCTGGGCGACCAGAGGTGCCAGGGGAAATTGTGCAAGCCTATGAGGACCATAAGAGTTCGATTGGTGGACGGAGACCGCGACATGCCGATATTGTGAAGATGCTGCAGACTGCCTCTTCCATAAAGCGCACGCTCATATGCATCGATGCGCTAGACGAATGTGTGCCAGAACATCGAGTTAAGCTTCTTGGCTCGCTAAGCAGAATTCTCCGGGAGTCTCCAAGGACTAGAATATTCATGACTGGAAGGCCGCACGTCCGGCCCGAGATCGGAAGACGTCTTGCTGGAAGAGTGACGAGCCTACAGATTAATACCAAGAGAGATGATATTATTAAATATCTTCATTCTAGGCTGGAAGAGGACACAATCCCAGATGCTATGGATAGCAGCCTGGAGGCAGAGATCTTGAGGAAAATTCCTGAAGACGTTTCCGAAATGTATGTAGAAACAACACCACCGGGGAAACTATATACCTCAAGCATCCGCTAATAGATATATTTCTAGATTCTTATTAGTCTCGCTAAACATCGATGCCGTCCTACGGGAAACCACAATCCATCGCAGGCGAAAAAAGCTCAGTGAAATGACCGATGATGGGTTAGGGTTGGAGGACGCCTATGGAGCAACGCTGGACCGGATAAAGAGGCAGGGTGAGGAGAAAGCGAGGCTTGGCATGGCCGCTTTAATGTGGATATCTCATGCAGAGCGGCACTTTACGGCCGACGAACTGTGCTATGCCCTAGCAATCGAAATCGAGTCGCCAAATCTCAATGCCGACAATGTTCCTTCAATAGGCACATTGCTAGCCTGTTGTCAAGGACTTGTTGTGTTGGAAAGGGAGGCTTCCACGGTCCGGTTAATCCACTTTACGCTTCAAGAATACCTCCGGGCTCATTCCAGGATTTTCACCAGGGCTCACTCGACAATCGCAGAAACCTGCTTGACTTACTTGAATTCCAAGCAGGTCAAGGCCATTTTGGCCAGTCGCTCCCCCGATGTCCAACACACACCATTTCTCGAATATTCTTCTCTGTATTGGGGAGTTCACGCAAAAAGGGACCTTTCGGATTGTGCGAAACTGCTTGCACTAAAGCTGTTTGACGACTACGACCGTCACATATCCACTAAGGTCCTCATGATAGCACAGAATTTGTGGGGTGTTGATATACATGAATTTTCCGGGTTCAGTGGTCTACATTGTGCATCCTTCTTCGGGATTGTTGAGATTGTAGCCTGCATGACAGAAATGGAAGGTTGTAATATCAACCAAATGGACTTTACAGGTAGTACACCACTCCTTTGGGCTTCTCGGAGTGGGCACGAAGGAGTGGTGAAAATACTTCTCAGACGGGACGGCATCAGACCCGACGAACCCAATGTCAACGGCGAAACACCACTCCATGTTGCTGCCTGGTTCGGGCACGAGGAGGTTCTAAAAATACCACTCGGACAAGGCGTCAACCCCGACAAACCAAATCTTAGACATCAAACTCCACTCTGTCTTGCTGCTCGTACGGGGAAGGAGGGAGTGGTGAAGCTACTACTCGAACAGGACGTCAACCCTGAAGAACCATCTAATTTTGGGACACCACTCTATGACGCCGCTCAATTGGGCCACGAGGGAGTGGTGAAAATACTACTCAGACGAGACGATGTCAACCCCGACAAACCAAATAACAGAGGCGAAACGCCACTCTCGCGTGCTGCTTGTAATGGGCACGAGGGAGTGGTGAAAGCACTACTCGGACGCGACGATGTCAACCCTGACAAACTAGATAACGACAGCAAAACACCACTCTGGTGGGCTGCTTGTAATGGGCACGAGGGAGCGGTGAAAATACTACTCGGACGAGGCGACGTCAACCCCGACGAGCTAGATAACGACAGCAAAACACCACTCTGGTGGGCTGCTTACTTTGGACACGAGGGAGTGGTGGAAATGCTACTCGCACGGGACGAAGTCAACCCCGACAAACCAGATCAGTGTTCCCAACCGTCCCGTCCGGACGCCAGGGCCCTGGCGTCCAATAGTCCCGTCCGTCCCGGGCGGTGTGGGTAAGGACGGCGGGGACGGCGTCCGTCTGGTCTAATGAACGCCGTCCTGTAGGTTGACGGGCGTCACCTGCAGGGCCGGCCGTCCTAAGTAAGGACGGGCGTCATTTGTAAATACCCGCCGTCCTGAGTAAGGACGGGCGTCACCTGCAAGTACCTGCCGTCACCTGTAGGTACCTGCCGTCACCCATAGGGCCCTGCAGTCCTCAGTAAGGACGGGCGTCTTTTGTAGGATCTGGCCTCTCATATCCATAGCCTGTAGGCGTTATCTTTTAATTCAATCCAAAGTGTGTAAACTTGCTCTACAATAAACTGAAGTTCCACAACATACTCTGAGTGAATTAAATATTCATAAATATAGACCTAACATCCGACCATTTGCCATTTTGAGAAGTCTTAGTGATCAGGGTTTTACCGGTGACTGTGAGAACTGTGGGTGGATGTAGGGGACTACGGGTGACTGGCAGAAAATATAGAATTATCTAAGCAATCTTGCACCGGTGCAAGATTGCTTACTCACTGAAATTTAGGGTTAGGGTATCTGAGGTGACATAAGCAATCTCGCACCGGTGCAAGATTGCTTACTAAGTCAATTGGAGCTTCCTGGGATGAAACATAAACTAAGACACCTATAGGGCCCGGCCGTCCGTCCCGGGCATCGATCAGGACGGACTATAACTGGGCGTCCGTCCCGGGCAAAGGTCTCAAACTTGGCGTCCGTCCCGTCCTAGGCGAAAGACGGACGGACTGGACGCTTGGGAACACTGGTGGTGGTCGTTGGAAGGCTGAGGATAGCGTTATGTTTTTCATACAGTATATATTCCTGCCTCTACCGTCAGTTTAGCAAGCAGGAAGAATAGACATAAGTTACTCGCTACCCACCCACCCCCACCCGATTGCCATTCGGTGCCGTATTTTCATTTTATTAATTAAGATCCTGAGGTATCCTAGAACTTGAGCAGCCACGCTTAGAAAGACTTCGTGAAATGCGAACCCCGCCTATCTGCGAAATGGGAGTCCCTCCCCTAACTGTGGCCTGAATCCCGTAATACCCCGCTTTTGACCACCGTAATCGTTGTCAAAGAGAACCCCAGTTCGCCAAGACCTCCGCAAAGCTCCTTTTTGAACCACGGTGGAGGCACTTAGCCATGTATTAGGGGTATTCATGAAAGCCCAAAAGCCAAAAGGCATGCGGTACTATTCCAGCTGGAGGTGGTAACAAAAGGCAAAAAAATGTTCGACCAGAGGAGTGGAATTACAGTCCCACTCATAAAAGTGATAATTCGGCTCATCTTGTGAAAAAAGGTACAGTATTCGATATTGCTACTTACATTTCCGTGATCTTACCCGGAATGATTCTCATAATATCCACCCGCAATTCGTCATCCATTGCATTAGGATCAGTGTTATAGTCTAGCTTCATCTCTAGAAAACTCTCAATACCCAAAAGGGGAGGGCTGACTGATATCCTAATGGCCTCACTAAAACATCTCACGATTTTGTTGGCGGTATAGAGTCTTCGGGTAAGGAATACTCGGGTTTGGTGATACCCGAAAGATTTCTGGTAGTGACCCTATGAGCTCCCCTCAGTGCTTCGGAGGGGAGTCGTGTAAAGCATCCATACATAAAACAGCTGTGGTAGGGATGTGATAGTCTTCCCACAATATCTATCATATTAGGTTTAGGTTTACGTGGTGCATATTAGGGTCGGTTTACCTATAGACGGCCGTCTAGCAACCAGAGACAATGCCGACAGTCAAAGAAAGTCAGTTAGATAAATAGGCTTTAAGCTATATACTCGTACAAGACAGTATATTAGCTAAACATGCAACTATTCTGTTTTCTTTACACACCTTCAACTATCTATCTATTTCTAAAAATTAAATTGTAATAGGTGGTTGGACTAGACAGTGGCGTCTCAACCGTTATCTGATAAACGGCGAGAAAGTGTTTGACCAATTTTCCATGGTCACGACCACCAGACGCACCCTTAATATTCTGCCCTAACAAAATTAACCACGCATCAACGAACAGGAATAACTCCGGCCACGACAACCGCACCCCTCCCACCAACCCTACTCTCTTGAAAACCGAAAAGAAAGAAAAGAGAGAAATTTTCTTAGATAGCGTTGAAAATTCGGGATGATAAGGAGGGTTGCGTCGCCACGATCGTTCGTGCGGGGTTAATTTTGTTAACAGACAATACTTGCTAGGTGTCCGTCTCCAGGGAGGGGTATTCTGCCTCCGGATCAGCCTTCGGTCTCACAGAGCAATATCAGTCAACTTGTACTAAATGTTTGAGTGAAAAATGTCATATATCTGCTTTGCGCCAGGCACTCGTAATTCTAGTATGCGGCACTGCAGATTGGGGCATTTACTCAGAATACATGTATGGTGAAAGAAGGCCTGGAGGAAAGTGTGTAACCTCGTTCAGAGCTTTTGTTTATGGAAAACCCTTGGGGTGCCCTCTTGGATGGGAGCAGGGATCTGGTACAAGTACTGGTATGTCCTCCCCAACTAGAATACCCTCTAAAGTAGCGAAAGATTATTTTTTATTTCAATAACAAGATTTACTTATTAATTGATTCCTATGCAGAATAACCCTAGAAGGGTTATTTCTAATAATTCTCATGAAAAGAGGTATTAGTGATGATCATTATTCTAGAAAATTAAATGCAATTCCTTCAGGGGGGGTACTAAGTTGAGTTGTCGGACTAGTAGCGGTTGTTTGTTGCCTCCGGTCTAGGACAAGTTACAGGTATTGGATTTTGCGAATAGTGCCGTTAGTCCTTGAGAGGGTGCCCCTTCTCTCACAATTGGATTGGCCAAATAGTTTAAGTGGTGCGATGGTTGTTATGCTGTGCTAGAGTAGGTACGGTAGAGAACTCATACAGCCATGTCAAGGCGGCATTCCGGCTATGTGGGGCGCATCTTTAACCTTACCGCTACCTGAGAGGGCATTCTGAGAGTCCCCCGTCCTTTAATTAGCCGAAGGGAGTCAACTAGACCCTTTTGGGGTTTAGAGAGACAATGGACTGGATATTTGCACGCAAGCGGCTCTGGGCCACGGGGGGTTATACACTTCCCCCATATCGCTGCTGGCACGATAATGTGCTCGCGGTGGCTCTTGCGGCAAGTTAATTGAATGACTTCCGGTCGTGTTGTAAGCCTCCGAAAAAACACCATCTTTAGTATAAAATGGACCACTAGCGATTAGATATGTTGCCGAACTATACTGTGCTTGCAGGGTGCTGTTGTATATTTGCTATGAGGAATATACTCGAGTAGACTAGTATAAGTATACCAGTAGATTAACAAAATTTACCAATGCTCGCCAAAATCAGCAGTCTGTCCATAAGGCAAAGGGAGGGGTGGTAACACAGCAAATGCTCTGACAGCCTTGGCGATAGAAGAATTATGTTGATAGTCGTCGCTCAAAAATCAAATATCCCTAGAAATCCTGTCTCTAGCATGGTGCGAGATGTATATAAGTGCGATTCTTGCGCGCAGGTGTGTGGTGGAGCGGTTGTAGGGCTCACCCTCTAGAAAAGTCAAACTCCTATTGGCTAGCGGCCAAAACTGTCGGCCAAAAATCCCCCTCCCCCACCTCCCCGACCTTTTCTTTCCTTTCTTCCCTAGCTCTCTTTGCCTTTTGGCTTAGATCTGTGTTCTCAGCCGTCCGGGGCCCCCGTAGGGCCCGGCGTGGGGATTGCCAAGAGCCCGGGACCGGACGGGACGGCAAAACGTAGTCCGTCCTCGTCCTTGAATTTCCAGGACGGCCGTCATTAGGAAGGACGACAAGCCCCACGATTTGAGACATATTCCGGTAGGGGACGGTGGGGGACGGTGGGGGACGGCCGGGGGTGGTGGGGGACGGCAGG
>Ga0307507_10004485_pt1 | contig 24683 bp, 3 predicted proteins | sample 7_EM_MG_FD_207223 | JGI IMG/M metagenome (GOLD analysis project Ga0307507, IMG submission 207223) | Populus trichocarpa ectomycorrhiza microbial communities from riparian zone in the Pacific Northwest, United States - 7_EM | ecosystem: Host-associated > Plants > Roots > Unclassified | place...
TACACAAAGCTCTATATAGAGCTCTACTAAAGGCTCTACTAGAAGCTTGGTACAAAGTTCTGCATAGACTCTATATAGAGCTTTACCAAATCTCTATATAGAGCTCTACTAAAGGCTCTGCTAGAATATCTACTAGATACTCTCTATAAAGCTCCTGAGAACCTGAGATACCGCAGCCTGTATATAACTGGGGACCTTAATATAATGTGACGGCTCGAACTATTGAATAAATGTCTTAACGAAGACTTAAACAAATGCTTCCAAGATGAAGCGAACGAATGCTGTATTACGAAGTTATCAAGGTGAGGAGTAAGAGAAGTGGTGAGGCTATGTCTAAATATACAAGCCAAGCCCTAAGCGAACCCCTAACTAGGTGACGCGCCCTAGCGCCGTCACAGTTACTGTATATAGCTTTTAGAAGTACAACTAGGCTTTATACTAAGTTCAGCTAAAGAGGTTTAATAAGGTTAGCTGCATCTCCTCCTAATTAACTTAGGGCGTAGTAGAGTTGGTTAGCTTTAGTTAGGTAACAGTTAGCATTACTAGTTAGCTTATTCTTAAGCCGGCTTAAGAATAACTAAAGCTCTTATTGTTTTTTAGTAAATACTAAAGGGTCTAGTAGTTTTTTAGATTGTTATAACACGGTAATCGGTTCTACTGGTAGGACGACTATTGCTAGTTTAGGGCTCGCGTTCCGCGTATTGGCTTCTGGTGCCGTGCTTCTTATTCGGCTTGCTATTAAGCTATATCAGCTTAGTTTTATACCAGGGCGTCTATAAAGGACTTTTATATATCTGCTAATTGTTCCCAGAGTGCGGATATAATGTTAGCGGCCATTATAGGAGCTTTAAGATTATTCTATATTTTAAATAGGGCGGGGCAGAGTATAGGTTTTTAAGGTTTTAACGCAATGTAGTGTCACGGAGTAAGTATAAGTAGTAATAATATATAGCAAAGTAGATATTATTAAGCTATATATATAAACTACGTAATAAGATTAAGATGTTGTATAAGGAGAGAAGGTATAAAAACGGGAAGAAAGGGTATATATCGTTAGTTTAGTTGCTTGGTTAACGCGTACATAGAGCAAAACAGGACTTAAGGAGCAGTCCTGGCAGAACTTGGTGGAATTTAGTGGACTTTGGCAGAATATGGCAGAATGCGGCAGACTGCTATTAAATTGCCGTAGATTGCCGGCAAATTGCTATTGGGTTGCCGTCTCGCGGTCAGTCTCTTCTTGCTACAATGGTGGAAACAGGTAGACGTGTATAAGGTGTCACAGAGGTGTCCCGTGACACTATTAGAGTATATAGTATAGGACTATAAAATAGAATTAGAACTAGAAATAAGTCTAAGGTTCTTTCCAATCTATAAGTTAACAGAAGACGAGTTAAAAGCACTTAAGGAGTTTATCTAAGAAAACCTATAAAAAGGATATATTAGACTATTGCAGTTATTAGCGGGATACCTAGTACTATTTATACTAAAGAAGAATGGAAAACTTAGGCTATATATTAACTATAGATAGTTAAACAGCATTACTAGAAAGAATAGGTATTCTTTACCCTTAATTAGTGAAATCTGGGATAGAATTAGTAATGTATAAATCTTTATAAAGATAGATTTAAAATAGGCGTACTACTAGATCAGAATTAAGAAAGATAATAAGTAGAAGGCAGCCTTTAGGTTAAAGGAAGGACTATATAAACTATTAGTTATATAATTCGGACTTATAAACGCATTAGTAACGTTCTAAAAATAAATTAATAGTGTATTAGGAGAACACCTTAATAAGTTTATTATAGTATACCTTAACAACATTATTATCTACTTAATAAGAAAAGAAGAATACGGAGAATATATTAAGTAGGTTTTAAAGAGACTATAAGAAGAAAATATGTTAATAGCAGTTAAGAAATACAAGTTCTTTACTAGGAAGATAGATTTTATTCAATTTATTATCAAACTAGGTAAGATCTATATAGATCTAAAGAAAGTAAAAGCTATAGTAAGTTAGCAAGAACTAGAAAACATTACGCAGTTAAAATCGTTCTTAGGGTGTTATAACTACTATAGAAGATTTATTATATAATAGTTAAAGAATATTAAGCCGTTTATAAGGCTTATAAAGAAAGAAGAACTATAAATATAGGGCAATAAGTAGAAGAAGCTATTTAAGGAACTTAAGAAAATGTTTACCTAAGATCTAATCCTTAAGATCTATTAACTAAAGCTAGATACAGTTATAGAAACGGACGCATTAGACTATGCACTAGGAGCATACCTACTATAAAAGCATTAGGACGCATAGTATCTAGTAGCATACTATAGTTAAAAAATAACACTACTAGAACTAAACTACAATATCTATAACAAGGAGTTTTTAAGTATGGTTACAGTACTTAAAAAGTAGAAAGCATTTTTACAAGGTATAGAGAAACTATTTTTAGTTAAAATAGACTATAAGAACCTAATGGGGTTTCTAACTATAAATAGGTTAAATAGGCAGAAATACTTACAGAATATTATTTTAAAATTTAGTATACCAAGGGTACTAAAAACGCAAGAGTAGACGCACTTAGTAGGAGGGTAGAGCTGTAGAACAATATAAAACTATTAGGCGCTATATTATAAAAAGACAAGGATAGGTTAATAAGGTACAATTATTAAAAACTAGCAGCTATAATTAAAGGACTAAAGCAAATCTATAGGATGTTAGAAAGCACTTAGTTATAAAGAATCTAAAAAGTATAAAAAGAAGATTTAGGATATAAGGACTATATTAGCAAAGAGGTAATATATATTCTAAAATTAATAGTAAAGGGGTTTATTAGAGAATTCTATAAGGGAATAACTTAGGGGCATAACGGAGCTATAGGCTTAGTATTAAGACTTTAAAAAAAGTATATTATTAATAAAATCTAGGGGTTAGCAAGACAAACTATAAAAAAGTATCTAAATTGCTAAAGAAATAAACTAATAAGGTATAGACTATATAGGGGGCTATAACTTATTAAAATACTAGAAAGGCTATAGGAGGTTATATTATAGGACTTTATTATCAAGTTACTAAAGTTAAAAGATCCTATTACTGGATAGAAGCATAATATAATCCTTATAATAGTGCACAAGTTAACCAAGTAGGGCTACTTTATAGCATATATAGAAGAAATTTTGGCAGAGAATATAGCTAGAATTTATATTAAAGAAGTGTTTATAAGATATAAAGTACTAATAAAGATTATATTAGATAGAGATTTAAGATTTATAGTAGTATTTTAGGAGTTATTTTTAGCGGAATAAGGGGTTTGCGCAGTAATGTTAATAGCATATTACCTATAAATAGATGGTTAAATAGAGAGACTAAACTAAATATTAGAACAATATCTAAGGCACTATATTAATTATATACAGAATAATTAGGTATTATTATTACTAGTTATATAGTTTATATATAATATAACACTATAGGAATTGATAGGTATATTACCCTTTAAGGCGAACTATAGATATAAGCTAAGAATATTATTATCGCCATAATAAGTAAAGAAAATAAGTAGCATAGCTAAGTAAAGAATGGAGAACTTAATAAATCTTTATATATACCTTAAGGAAATAGCTAAACTAGTATAAAAAAGAATAAAAAGGTACTATAATGCTAAGAGATCTAAGGGACCAGATCTTAAGGAGGGGGATAAAGTATAGCTATTATATAAAAATTTTAAGAGTTAATAACTAAGTAAGAAGTTAGACTATGTTAAACTAGGACCATTTATAGTTAAAGCAAAGATTTTAGAAGTTATATATAGACTTAATTTACTAAAGAAAATAAAGATCTACCCTATATAGCTATTATGGAGTAAGTATAAGCAGTAATAATATATAGCGAAGTAGATATTATTAAGCTATATACATAAACTGCGTAATAAAGTCAAAACATTGTATAAGGAGAAAAGGTAAGGAAACGGGGAGAAAGGGTATATATTGTGAATTTAGTTGCTTAGTTAATATATCCACAGAGTAGAATAGGATTTAAGTAGCGGTCCTAGTAGAACTTGGCAAAATTTAGTAGACTTAATAGAATATAGTAGAATGCAGTAGATTGCCATTAGATTGCCGTTAGATTACCATAGATTACCATTAGATTACCATTTCGCGGTTAGTCTCTTTTTACTACATTAGTAGAAATAGATAGATATACGTAAGGTGTTATAGAGATATCCTATAACAATACATCCCCTTTTAAACTCGAGCTTTTATAAGATAGGGCTGTGGTAGTTCTAGGTAGAGTTTATAAAAGTCTTCTATAGCTTATATAAGTCCTATAGAGTTAACAGGTTCCCATATAGGCTTAGTAAAGCCTCTCCATTTTATAAGGTATATATATTTACGTTTCCGTTTATTATAATTAATATTATTAACTCTTTTAATAAAGTACTTATCCTTACCATCTACTTTAACTAGTGGGGGAGGGTCCTAAATCTGTTTAGGCAGGGTATCTAATATAGGGGCAATAGGGTGGAGGACTAATATATAGAATATAGGGTAGATTTTAACCGTATTAGGGAGCTTTAGTTAGTAGGCATAAGAAAAGACAACCTTTTTAACCTTATAAGGGCTAGTATTCTTCTAATTAAGTTTTCTAGTAGGTCGTTTTATATTTAGGTTTCTTATATCTAGCTATATAAAGTTACTAATTTAATAGGCTAGTGCTAGGGTTTAATTCTTATTTACTGCGGCTTTATAGATAAATTAGGCCTATATTATTTTATTAGTAAGAAACTCTTATAGTTCTTCTATCTTCTTTATAAATTTATTTACCTTTATAACTTATAAGGCGTAATAAGCTAGGCGAGGAATATTATTAAAGGGTTTAAACCCTATTTATAGGTGCTAGCTATAGTTAGCCAGAAACAGGGAGACCTTTATAATTTCTAAGACGGAGTTATTTATAGTAAACTTAGTAAATATAAGCTAGTCTATATAGTTGTCTTATAAATACAACGTATATATCTAAATATACTATTCTATTATGGTATTTATACATTTAATTTAACTATCTGTCTCTAAGTAGTATACTATAGACAATAGTACTTTAATATAAAGTTATATAGTTGGTTCTTTCTAAAATATGGAGATAAACTGGCTGCCTTTATTAGAGATAATCATTTTAGGAAGTCTATAGAGTTTCTATATATAGTCCAAGAATAGTTAGGCAATAGTAAACGCTAATATATTAGGGCAGGCAATTAAGTATTTATTCTTAGATAGTCGGTCTATAACTACTATAATATTTATACAGCCTTTACTTACGGGGAGCTTAATAATAAAGTTAATTAAAATATTCTTTTATCTTTAGTCCGGAATAGGCAGTAGCTTTAGGAAGCCGTTATATATCTTATACAAAGCTTTAGCTTATTGGTAGGTATAGTAGTTAGAGATATACCTTTATATTATATTATACATATTTAGCTAGTAATATTCTTAATAAAGCAGCTCTAGGGTTTTTCCTTAGCCTAGATAACTGGCTACTAGTAGGTTATATATATATTTAAGGAGCTTAAGCTTAATTTTATTATAGTTGGGTATAATTAGGCAGTTTCTATAGTATAAGCGGTCTCCACAAACTTTATATTTACTTAGAGAAATCCTTTTAAAGCGTCTAATACCACATTAAATTAGCTTAAGCGTTTTTTAAATAAACTTATTATTTAGGTATTTGTTAACTATTATCTATTTAATTAATCAATCAGTTATTTTAAAGACATATATTATAACGTCTTTAATAGGAGGGTTAAATAGCTTAAGGCGAAGTAGGGTTTAATTATAGTAGGTACACACTTCTTCCTATATTGGTATGTTTTATAAACATTAGGTTAGGGTATTAGGTTTTTAACCTTAAACGCCTAGGTAGTATATAATTAAGAATTAGAAATAAGATAGATATTCTAACCAGTAGACTTAATAATAACTTAGCTGTTTTATAGTTATAAAGTACTATAGATTCTTATAGTCGCTAATGACCTTAATTAGAAATCTAGCGCCTTCCAGTTTAGGTTACTATTATTTAAAATATCTAATAATGGCTAACAATTCCTTATTATAGATTTTGTAGTTATATTTAGCTAGGCTTAGTTATTTTAAAAAAAAAAGTATACTATAGGGTACAGTACTCCTTCCTTATTATACTGAGATAGAATGTCTCTAGTAATATAGTTAGATAAATTAGCTTCTATAATACTCTTTTAGTTTAAGCTAAAGTGCTAAAGTATAGGTATAGTAGTAAATATAACTTTTAGATAGGTAAAGGCTTTCTTATATTCTTTATTAAAGAGAAAGGCTTTATTTTTTAGGTTAGAGCTATAAGGGGTAAAACTAGAGCGGAGAAGTTGTTAATAAACCACTAGTAGAAGTTAGTAAATCCTATAAAGGCTCTTACATCCTTAATATTCTTAGGTTCTTACTAGTTTATAATTACTTTAATCTTCTTTAGGTCTATTTATATACTATCTATAGAAATAATAAGTCTAAGGTACAGAACTTCCGTTTTATAGAATTTATATTTATCTATATTTAGCTATAGGCCAGCTCTACGCAGAGCTTTTAGAATAAGATTAACGTATTTCTTATATTTAGTTAGGTTATTACTATATACTAAAATATTATTAATATAAGCTGTATAGAAAACGTCCAGGTAAGGTTATAGGGTATTATTTATAAAGTGCTAGAATAAACTTAGGGCGTTTATAAGGCCAAACGGTCTTACTAAGTATTTAAATAGTTTATATCTAGTACGGAATATAATAAGCTATTTATCTCCTTTTATAATACAGAGGCAGTTAAATATATAGATAAGGTTAAGTTTTATATAGTAACAAGCCTTACTTAATTAGTTTAGTGTCTCTTAAATTAACAGAAGTAGATATTAATTTTTAATAGTAATAGCGTTAAGAGCTTAGTAGTTTATATAAAAGCGTAAACCGCTGCCAGGTTTTTTAATAAAGATTATAGGTATAGCTACGGGCGAAAAGCTTACTCTAATAAATCCTTTACCAAGGTATTTGTCTAAGTACTTCCACAGCACTTAGAGTTTATTTTAGGACATTCTATATAAGGGTCTAAATCCTAGCTGTTTTCCTTCTTTAAGTATAATCTTATAGTTATATAGTTAGTACTCTGCTAACTTATTAGCTTCCTTTTATAAAAATACTTTCAGATATTTATAGTGACATACTAGTACTTTTATAGCAAGATTGGTGTACTTCTTTAGTGCTAGGGCCTTTTTAATATCGGCCATTATAACGGCAAAGATTATATATTTAGGTTTTCTAGTAAGTTATACTAATAAGGTAGCTTTAATTATATAGATATTTAAGGTATTATCCTTGGTTTCTTATATAGTTTCTTATTTAGTTTTAGGTTTGGTATTAAGTATAAAGTTAGTATTAAATTTGGGTTTAGGTTCTTTAAGTATTCTTTTTATAGTAGAATACCAGTTCTTCTAATACTTTTATATATTAAGCTTAAGCTTCTACTTAGTATAGGGTGCAGTAGTTAGAGTTAGTTTATATAGTCTAGGGTAATTTCCAGGTTCTTAGTAGACGTTAGTAGAAATCTTATATTAGTGGAATTTGGTAAAATTCTTAGGTTACTGGAATTAGGTAGACTTTTTAGGTATAGGGTAGACGTTAGTAGAAATTTTAGACTAGTAGATCCTAATGGATTTTTTAGATTTTAGTTTAGGGTCTAAGCAGTAAGTTATAAGGCACTTCTACTTATAATAGGAGGCGGTAAATAGAAGCTTAAGGTTATTCTAATTAATAGTTACCTTATATAGCTTTATTTAGGGTTATTTAAAGATTATTAGGTAACCTAGAGTAGTAATAAAAGGCCTAATTAGTTCTTTATAGTTTAGGTATTAAAGTTTTAGGAATACTATATAGGTAATACAGCTTAAGATAGTGCGTTTACTATTAAATCTAAATATATTATTATTATTATTCATTGCTTAACGTCCAATTCGGATCCCTGTTGGGCCCACGCGGACTACTCCTTATATATATATAGGGAGAAAACTCTATTTAAGAAAACCCCGTAATCCGTCTCCCCGCCTTTTAGGGCTCGCTTATAAGTCGCCTACAAGTCACCAGTGGTGCTCTACTACCTTACTTTTTAACCTCCTTAGGAACTACTACTGCTGTAACAAACCTATGGACGCGCTAGTATTATATACTATACTCTACTTCTGTAGAGTTATTAGGGGGCGCCTATTACTCGCCCCTTTACCTTTTATTGCTATTTCCTTTGCAACCCAGAACTAGTCTAGTATATTTTAGCCAATAAGCCACCAGGTAGCCGCCTTAAGGCCTTTCTATATTAAGAGTAGTGTATTATAGTTTTCTGTGCTAGCTGCTAAGAGTATTACTTCTCGGCCAGTGCGTAAGGGGTATAACAGTATTACATATTTTAGTGTCTGTCTTAGCCAGCCATATTTATACCTTAGGCTACCTACTAGGATACCTACCTAGTAAAGCTAATCTTTTAGTCCTATTATTCCTGTCCTTAAGAGTGTTGCTATTATATTTTCTGCCTTTATTAGGCCCTCTTAGAGCCCTTAGGTATTTACCCCCTATAGCGTTACCTATACTATAGCTTAGGTTCCCCTTGCCTGAGTCTGCCTCTATATCTTTAACTCCTATTTGTCTCTCCAGCGTCGGTCCAACCAGTATTATATTACGGTAGATAGTTTTCTAGTACTCTTATATACTCTACTTTGGCTCCTTTCTTTTTTTTACTGTTGTCTTTGCTGGCCTCTTACGCGTCTCCCTTTCTCCTTTATATAGGCCTAGGCCCTAGCGCCGTACTATTCTTCTTCTGCTTTCTCTACCTATTTTCCTAATATATCTTCCCTACTTTAGGGTTGTTGGTTCCTTCTCCTATAGGGCACCCTAGGGTCCCTTTATAGTTTGTTTAGGCGTGTCTTGATATACTTTATAACGTTAAAGTTGCGTTTCTTTTGCACCCTTTACATTGCATTGGCTTTAATATATAGTTGTAAGGGGGGAATATTGGCTTCCTTCTTAAGTAGTGCTGTGGCTATTTGCTTATACCCGCCTGTTATACTCCTAAGGCAGGCTGTTTAGACCTTTTAGAGTGGTTTAAGGAGTGATTTAGGGGGGCCTTTCTCGGTTTCTCCAGTGGCCCAAATGCTAGATCCATACGTTATAGTTAGCCGGACAACTACTGTATATAGTAGGCGTAACCTCTGGAAGTATAGACCCTATATAGAATTAACAATCCTGGATATAGCGATATACTATACTTAGCCCTTACGGGCCGCTTACGCCGCATATACGCTCTACTGGAGCTTGCTATCTACCTATACTCCTAATACCCTTAGGCCTTGAACCAGTTAACCCCTAAAGCCTTAGATATAGATTATATGCTAAAGATCTACAGATTAGTTACGTTTTCTTATAAAATAGATTAGCTGGTATTTCTTTAGTAAGAATTAGACTCTATGTCGTCTTGCCTATTCTATATAGGTGTTATAGGCTTTCTCTAGTGTCCTATAGTTCTCTACGGCTATTGGCCTATATATAATTAGGTTTATATTATTAATAAAGCCTATCCCCTAAGTCGCCCCTTCCTTAAAGGTGTTAAGCAGGTTACTTACAAAGAAAAGGAAAAGTATAGGCGATAGAGGTAATCCTTATAGTATTCCTATTATAATTATAATAGGGGGGCTTTAGTATCTACTAAAGACTAGTAATATTTCTTTCTGGCCTATAAATCCTTAAATAAATTAAATAATCTATTCTAGGAAGCCCTTTGCCCTAAGGATATATAAGAGACGCTTATAGGGTATATTATTATAGGCGCCGCTAATATCTAGGCTAAGCATTAATACTATAAAGTCCTTTCGCATAGCCTATACAGTTTTAATAGTAGCAGCAAGTAGTGTAAGTGCTAATAGCGTTAAGCGATTCTTTCTTGCCCCTATTTAGCTTTGTGGTAGTAAGGCGTGTTCCTCTACCGTGTCTACTATGTGGTCCACTATAACCTTTTCTAAGATCTTGCTTAGGGTGTTTTCTAAGGCAATAGGGCGGTAGCTTTTTGGGATTAAGTAGTCTAGTTTACCTTCTTTTTATAAGATAACCGTTATTATAGATCTTCTAAGTTGCGGGTAGTAGCCTATTATAAAGTATGCTCTAGCTATGTCTGTAAGCCAAGGTGCTATAAGTAGTCCACAGGTCTTTAGGGCTTTATTTAGAATCCTATCTAGTCCTAGTGCTATGTTATTTAAGAGGCGGCTAATAGTTCTGGCTATTTCTTTAGTTGTTATATCGCTGTCGACCCTTAGGCAAGTCACCAGTGTTTTACTAGTAATATCACTAAGGTCTACTAGAGCCGGTTAAGGGAAAAATCTTTCTATAAGGATCTTTACCTTCTTATTATTATTGCTTGTGGCCTATAGTTTGCCTACTCTTTATAGGGGTAGTAGGTGTAGATCTTCTACTAGGCGTCCCGCCTTTTTCTTTACCCATTTTGCTATAGTCCAAAGGCCCCTATTATAGGGGAGACTTAGGTTAGTAGTATATTTATTTATAAACCGTCTCCAGTTATTCCTTGCTTCTTTTCTTAGGGTATTCTTTAGCTGGTTTCTTGTATCTTTATATTATCTCTTATCCTCAGAATTATAGCTGCTTATATATTTCCTCCTTACTCGTTATTGGCCGGCTACAAGGGCCGCGCACTGTACGGACCATATATATCGCGCGTAGGGGCCCGGTTTTGAAATCGGGCAGTGCTCTTTTAGCCCACTTTTAATTGCTACCTAGATCCTTTCTAGTCTTTAATTAATTTTCTTAGGGGTAGCCAATAAGCCTTACTTGTTTAGTATTGGGTGGATTTCTTCTAGGTCTTAGAGTTGTTATTTAATTATATTAAGGAAGCTATCTACGTTAAGCTTCCTTGTTGCGTATCTTTTGCTATTTAGTTGCGCCTTAATGTCCAGATCTAGTTATATCTGGATAGGGATATGGTCTAAGGTAAGTGCCTATTCTTCTTTAGGGGAGCACCTTTTGAGTCTTTGGTATAGGTTTTCGTCCATAATCATAAGGTTAATTATACTTTTAGCGGTGCCCTATTGCCATATAATTGCACCTGGGGGGGTAACTAGCTTAAGGCCCCCGTTATCTATAGCTTTTAGTAGGCACTCTGCCTATCAATTAGCAGCAACATAGATGCCCCCCCACTATAGGTGGTAGAGGTTTATATCTCCTAGTAGAATAGACTCTGCGTATTCAGTTTCTAGTAAGCTTATTACAGATATAATATTCTCTATCTGTGCTACCCCTTCGACCCTAGGGTTATAGATATTAATAATTTGTACTAGTCCCCTATATATCTGGATGGTTATAACTACAATATCTGGGTTAACTGCCTGCCATAACCATAAGGCAAGGCTGATATTTTTGCTGATTATAAAGCATACGCGTATAGCTGCTTTTGGTTCATACAGGAGCTAGAATCCTCAGGGGCAGTATATTAATTGTATATAGGTATTATAATACGGCTCTTATATAGTAAGAATATAGTGTTTCTCTAGGTCTAGACTATCTAGTAGGGGCCTTGCTAGACGGTGGTTCGTATTACCACAGTTGTACTATATAATAGTCAAGTGGCGGACCCCCAGTGGGGGTTCTTTACCTTTTCTTCACTCCTCGCTTCTTCCGTTTCCACTTTCTCTAAAATGTTCAGAACTTCCATCTCCTATATTTACTCCCTGGCCACTACTTATTTTATGTGGAGCTTTCTATTCCTATATCTTATGTTCCTACTAGCCTTTCTAAATCTGAGTTTGTTATTGCCTCCGGTTCTTCCCCCGTTCTTACCGGTTGGCTATATGCCCCTTATGAGCTAGCTGCGTGTATTGTGTTTGCCGCGTTAAATCTAATTCTTGATTGTCCCGGCCTTGAACTTGCCGTAGCCGTCCATAGGGGTCTTCCTACTGGGCGTCCTCTCCCTTAAATCTAAATATATTAATATACTGGTTAAGGGGGGTTAGAGTAAAACCATTATCTTATATAAAGATCTTATTAATAAATCCTATACTACTAGCTCCTATATTAATTAGGGCTTAAGTACTAGCCTACTAATTATTCTACTAAAGACAATAGTTAATAGTTATGCTATAATTCTAAGAGTTAGAGTTTGTAATAATTAGAGCATTTAATAAGATCCTAAGGCAGCGCCGTCCTAGAGAGTAACTTAGCTCTAAACCCTTTCTTTTAGAGGTAATTAGGGTGGAGTTCCTATAGAATATTAGTTTTAACTTCGTCCTTATAAGTAGTGCTTAATAGATATAGGGCTAGAACTAGGTAAAGATTAGGGATAGTAACTAGAGGATTAATATAGTAAATAGTTGCTAGTGTTAGCTGTTTATAAATTATATTAGGGTATAGGGACAAAGTAGTATTTTAATATATAAGCCTTGCTTCTATATTTAAAGTAAAGGCATAGCTTAATATATTATTCTTATTTAAGGGACACTAGTAGGGCGTATTTTAGGGTCCCTATATTAATATCTATAGCATTAGGGTGCTTAGGCTAAGATAATAACTTAGTAGACATTTATAGGGTTGTTATATTATATTAAGGAGCGGACTTTAGTATTAGGCATAGTATATTATTATACTATTTATTAATAACGTTTATATAGGCGTTAAGGGCTCCTAATAGGTCTACGCCTATTAAGGAGGTTTTTAGTTTAGTGCTTAAGGACTTAATAAGGCTGTTAATTAGTATAGAGTTGTTCCAGCCTATTTTTTTTTTACGTAATAGTTAAATTCGGAGAAGTATACTAGGAAGCCTTTTATTCCTTAAGCTATATAGTTTATCTTCCTCTAAGTAGTAGCTTAGCGGTTTAGGTTACCGTATATAGCTTTAAGAAGTATAACTAGACTTTATATAGAGTTTGATTAAAGAGGTTTAATAAGGTTAGCTATATCTCCTCCTAGTTAACTTAGGGCGTAGCAGAGTTAGTTAGCTTTAGTTAGGTAGTGGTTAGTATTACCAGTTAGCCTATTTTTAAGCTAGCCTAGAAATAATTAAAGTTTTTATTATTTACTAGTAAATATTAAATAGTCTAGTAGTTATTTAGATTGTTATAGTATAGTAGTTAGTTTAGGGTAAATAGCTACTATACATTTAGGACTTTCGTCCCATATATTTGTCTCTAGAGATAGCATTTAGTCTTAGGGCCCTAGTATAGGCATCTTAAGGGTATAGATTTCTTCTTAGAGGTCCTTAATTATTTACTAGTGTTATACATCTTATTTAGCTTATTATTAAGTTAAAGTGGCTTAGTTTTATATAAGGGCGTTTATAAAGGACTTCTATATCTCTACTAATTATTCTTAGAGTATAAATATAATACTAGTAGCTGTTATAGAGGCTTTAGGGTTGTTCTATATTTTAGAGGGTAGTATATAAGGTTAATATAATGTAGTATTACGGAGTAAGCATAAGCGGTAATAATATATAGCGAAGTAGATATTATTAAACTATATATATAAACTGCGTAATAAAGTTAAAACATTATATAAGGAGAAAAGGTAAGGAAATAGGGAGAAAGGGTATATATTATAAATTTGGTTACTTAGTTAATATATATATAGAGCAGAATAGGATTTAAGTAGTAGTCCTAGTAGAACTTGGTAGGATTTGGTAGACTTAGCAGAATATAGTAGAATACAGCAGATTGCCGTCAGATTGCTATTAGATTGCCATAGATTGCCATTAGATTGCTGTTTCGCGGTTGGTCTCTTTTTGCTACGTTAGTAGAAATAGGTAAATATGCGTAAGGTGTTACGGAGGTGTCCCATAATAATAGTATATCGCGATACTAAAGCCAGTATATGGGAATATTAAGCTACTAGTCTATAAGGCAGACACGTATAGAAAATAAAAAGAAGATAAATAGGAAAATTTAAGAATTATTAGTTATAAGGGCATTAATAACAAAACATAGTATAAGGTTAAGTAGATAGACTATAAAGAGACTATTTAGAAACCACTAGATAACCTATAAAACGCTATAAGAAAGGTATAGAAGTATTAAAAGAAATTAGATTAGTAGTATTAAAGAATTACTAAAGAATAAGTCACCTAAAGAGGACCTAAGAGGAGCAACTACTACGCTATTTAGAGTTATTTCCATCCCTAATAGAAACGAATCCTTTCTCAGGCTTTTATCTTCTTCCATTTTATAAAGACCCTATTTAGTAAGACAGAGTTCCTTTAAACAAACCTTTTTATAAACCTTCTTAAAACGGACTAAGTAGAGGCGTTTATTTAATCCTCTAAGGCTTTTTATTTATAAATAGAGGCAGCTTCTAATTCAGCTATATAAGCACAGCATAGTTCTTTAAGGGCAGCTAATAGCTTACTATTAAGCTTTTTAGCAGTGGATTAAATCTAAGACCCTATAATAAATTAGATAAGGTACTAGACACCTATAATAGTAATAAGATATATATACTTAGCGTTAAAGACAGATCGGATATTATAAGACAACTGCATATTTAATTTTATATATTTAGCGTAAGAAGGCTAGCAACTAGACGGAGCCGTAATTGCAATATATACTAACTTCTTCTCCGTATAATAGAACAAGAAGGTATAATTTTACCTAGTAAAAGAATTATTAAAATTACATATATATAATAACTAAATATAGAGGATCTAATATAAGGCATTAAAAATAATAAAGGTTACTAAATTAAAAATAAAAATGCTATACCTCTAATAGACGACTTAGAGATATAAGAAATCTTTAAGGACAAAGATAAAGAGGAGGGGGATAGTATTATGGACCTTATATTAGTAGTAGTACGGCTACTTAGAGAGGATATAAATGGACTAGTAGTGAAAGTATAGGAGGCGCTAGAACTAGTTAAACTATAAGATAAGGGGTAACTAAGTTATATAACAGATTACGTTACCGTTTTGGTATATAGGATCTATAAAATCTATAAGGAATGTTATATACTAAATATACCTTGCATACCTTATATACTTAATATTTTATAGAAGTTATATTATATATTTAAAGAACTATAGTCCCTACTTAGATAGTTCCTTTCTTTATAGTAAATCTTAGAATATAATTAGAGTTAATCTATTAGGCAACTACTCCACTAGTTATTATTATGTTATTACCTTTTTATTTACCTATATACCTAGCCTATTAGTAAGTCTACCGTAGTATTTCCTATAAGGCTTTGTTATAGTTAGATATACTAGTTAGTTAAACACCCTACTAAAACCAATACGCGTTACTAGTAGAATTAATAATAATATTAATATAAAAGCTTTAGAAGCTTTAATAAAAAGGCAGATTAGTTCTTGCTACTTAAATCTATTTAAAAAAAAATTAAATTTCTAGCTTTTGTGAGGCTGTAACGTTATATAATATTCTAGAGTCTACCCTCCATAATTATGTTTAAGGGAAACCACCTTAAAGCGCGTTAAATATATAAAAATAAAAGCTATAGCCCTCTAAGGAGCGGGCACTCGTGCGGTAGATCCTAGAGCTTAACTAATATGGATTTCCCCCCTAGATTATTAACGTACAACAAATAGCAAATACATTGCTTGCTACATATGGCTAGAATCTTCCCCCTTAGCTAGTTAGCAAGAACTAAGTATTATAATTTATTAACGCTTAGCCAGAGCTTTAGATAAAGTAGAATTATAAATTCCACTTATAGCGCGCGAAATGTAAGAATCTAAAAATAATAGGGCCGTAGTTTAGGCATATAGAGGAGACGCGTTAGGCGTATGGCATACTTAATAAGGATACCTACAACTTTAATAAAACTATATTTATAATGGGTATAGCTTTAACCTTAAAGGTTGTTATAAGCTCTAATATAATAGGCCGCACAGTTACTGTTTAGCTAGGTAATTATAAGTAGGTAACAGTAATTAAAGAAGTTAACGTAATAGGGTGGGTAATTTTACCCTTTATTATCCTTTTAGGAAAGCTTTATTAGGTAGGCTAGTATTAAGGCCTACCTACTAATTAGATACTTGCTGTTAGTAATAATGACTAGACTATAGATAAGCTAGGGTATAAATAGATTTAGTATTTTAATAGATGTATACAGTCTTATATTAAAGGGGTCTATTACCTACTTATCTTAGACGGCTACGGCAGCTATATAATACCTAAATTTAATTTATTCTGCACTGTAAATAAGATTATTATACTCTATATGCCTATGTATACCTTTTACTTTCTTTAGCCGCTTAATATAAGCTACTACTCTCCTTTTAAGCATGTGTATAGATATATAGTATAGGACCTTACCCGCTAAGGAATCCATTATATTAATAAAGAAGAGTTTCTATTAATATATATAATGTTGCGGCTATCTATCTTTTTAAGCCAGAATATTAAAAGCGGATTTTTTGCTACTGGCCTATTGCTATACAATTCTTAGCGCGTTTTATTGTCGCTTCTAGTTATAAAAATACCTTCTCCACTAAGAATAGCTAACAGCCTAGCACCTTAATGGATATTAGAAACGCTATATACTACTACTTAGCTAGAGCAGCAGGCAAGGCTTATATATAACCTCCTTTAGCGCCAGTTATAGAGCCCTACTAGCCAGGCAGTTAACTAGCATATTAAAGGCTGCTAGCTTGCTATATATTTAGCAGTAATATCACAGAGTAAGTATAAGTAGTGATAATATATAACGAAGTAGATATTATTAAGCTATATATATAAACTATATAATAAGGTCAAGACGTTGCGTAAGGAGAGAAGGCAAGGGAACAGGAAGAAAGGGTATATATTATTAGTTTGGTTGCTTGGTTAATATATGCACAAAGCAGAATAGGATTTAAGTAGCGGTCCTGGCAGAACTTAGTAGGATTTAGTAGACTTGGTAGAATATAGTAAAATGCGGCAGACTGCCGTTAGATTGCCGTAGATTGCCGGCAGATTACTATTGGATTATTGTCTTATAGTTAGTCTCTTCTTACTGCGTTAGTGGAAATAGGTAGAAATAGATAGAAACAGGTAGTTGTGTATAAGGTATTATAGAGGTGTCCTGTAACAGTACCCCCCCTTTAAACTTAAGCTTCTATGAAATGGGGCTATAGTAGTTCTGGGTAGAGTTTATAAAAGTCTTCTATAGCTTGTATAAGTCCTACAAAGTTAACAAGTTCCCATAAGGGCTTAGTAAAGCCTCCCCATTTTATAAGGTATATATATTTGCGTTTCCGTTTATTATACTTAATATTATTAACTCTTTTAATAAGGTACTCATCCTCACTATCTACTTTAACTAGTAGGGGAGGGTCTTAGATCTGTTTAGGCAGGGCGTCTAATATAGGGGCAGTAGGATAAAGGACTGACGTATAAAATATAGGGTGGATTTTAACTATATTAGGGAGCTTTAGTTGGTAGGTATAAGGAAAGATACCTTTTTTAACCTTATAAGGGCTGGCGTTCTTCCAATTAAGTTTCTTAGTAGGTTATTTTATGTTTAGATTTCTTATATCTAGCCAGATAAAGTTACTAATTTAATAAACTAGTGCTAGAGTTTGGTTCTTATTTACTGCGGCTTTATAAATAGATTGGGCCTATATTATTTTATTAGTAAGGAACTCTTATAGTTCTTCTATCTTCTTTATAAATTAATTTACTTTTATAACTTATAAGGCCTAATAAGCTAGGCAAGGGATATTACTAAAGGGTTTAAAACCTATTCGCGGATGCTAGCTGTAGTTGGCTAGAAATAGGGAGGTCTTTATAGTAAACTTAGTAAATACAAGCCAGTCTATCTAGTTGTCTTGCAGATATAACGTATATATCCAAATATATTGTTCTATTATAGCATTTGCATATTCCATTTAACTATTTATTTCTAGGTAGTATGCTATAGACAATAGTGCTTTAATATAGAGTTAGGTAGTTAGTTATTTCCAGAATATAGAGATAAACTAGCTGCCTTTATTAGAAATGATTGTTTTAGGGCGTCTATAGAGTTTCTATATATAATCTAGAAATAGTTGGGCAATGGTAGGTGTTAATATATTAGGGCAGGCAATTAAGTGTCTTATCTTAGATAGTTAGTCTATAACTACTATAATATTTACACAGCCTTTACTTATAGGGAGGTTAATAATAAAGTTAATTAAGATATCCTTCTATCTTTAGTCCGGAACAGGCAGTGGCTTTAAAAAGCCGTTATATATTTTATATAAAGCTTTAGCTTATTAGTAGGTGTGGCAGCTAGAGACGTACCTTTATATTATATTATATATGTTTGGCCAGTAGTATTCCTATTAGAGTAGTTCTAGGGTTTTTCCACGGCCTAGGTAGCTGGCTACTGGTAGGTTATATACGTGTTTAAGAAGCCTAAGCTTAAGTTTGTTATAGTTAGGTATAACTAGGCGGTTTTAGTAGTATAAGTGGTCTCTATAAGCTTTATATTTACTTAGAGAGATCTTTTTAAAGCGTTTAACGCCATCTTAAATTAGCTTAAGTGTTTCTTAGATAAACTCGTTATTTGGGTATTTGTTAATTATAATCTATTTAATTAATTAATTAGTTATTTTAAGAACGTGTACCATAAGGTCTTTAGCTAGGGGATTAAATAATTTAGGGCAAAGTAGGGTTTAATTATAGTAGGTACGTACCTCTTCCTATACTAGTATATCTTATAAATATTAGGTTAGGGCATTAGGTTTTTAACCTTAAACGCCTAGGTGGTATATAATTAAGAATTAGAAATAAGATAGATATTCTAACTAGCGGGCTTAATAATAACTTAGCTATTTTATGGTTATAAAGTATTATAGATTCTTATAGTCGCTAAGGACCTTAATTAAAAACCTAGCGCCTTCTAGTTTAGGTTGCTATTATTTAAAATATCTAATAATGGCTAACAATTCCTTATTATAGATCTTATAGTTATATTTAGCTAGGCTTAGTTGTTTTAAGAAGTATACTATAAGGTATAGTACTCCTTCCTTATTATACTAAGATAGAATGCCTCTAGTAATATAGTTAGATAAGTTAGCTTCTATAACACTCTTTTAGTTTAGGTTAAAGTGTTAAAGTATAGGTGTGGTAGTGAATATAACTTTTATATAGGCAAAGGCCTTCTTACATTCCTTATTAAAGATAAAGATTTTATTCTTTTAGGTTAGAGCTATAAGGGGTAAGACTAGGGTAGAGAAGTTATTAATAAACTATTAGTAGAAGTTAGTAAATCCTATAAAGGCTCTTATATCCTTAACGTTCTTAAATTCTTACTAGTTTATAATTGCTTTAATCTTCTTTGGGTCTATTTATATGCTATTTATAGAAATACCAAATCTAAGATATAGAACTTCCGTTTTATAGAATTTGTATTTATCTATATCTAATTATAAGCTAGCTCTATATAGGGCTTCTAAGATAAGGTTAACGTGTTTCTTTTATTTAGTTAGGCTATTACTATATACTAGGATGTTGTTAATATAAGTAGTATAAAAAACGTCCAGATAAGGTTATAGGGTGTTATTTATAAAGTGTTAGAACAAACTTAGAGCATTTATAAGGCTAAACGGCGTTACTAAGTATTTAAATAGTCCGTATCTAGTATAGAATGCGGTAAGCCATTTATCTCCCTTTATAATATAGAGGCGGTTAAATGAGTAGATTAGGTTAAGTTTTGTATAGTAGCAAGCCTTACTTAATTGGTTTAGTGTCTCTTAAATTAATAGGAGTGGGTACTAATTCTTAATAGTAATAGCGTTAAGAGCTTAGTAGTCTATATAGAAGCACAGACTGCTGCTAGGTTTCTTAATAAAGATTATAGATGCAGCTATAGGCGAAAAGCTTACTCTAATAAATCCTTTACTTAGGTGCTCGTCTAAGTACTTTTATAGTACTTTAAGTTTGTTCTAAAATATTCTATATAGGGGTTTAAATCCTAGCTATTTTCCTTCTTTAAGTACAATCTTATAGTTATATAGTTGGTATTCCACTAACTTATCGGCTTCCTTTTATAAGAATGCCTCTAGGTGTTTATAGTGGTATACTAGTACTTTTATGGCAGGGTTAGTGTGCTTTTTTAGTACTAGGGCCTTTTTAATATTAGCTATTATAACGGCAAAGATTATATATTTAGGTTTCCTAGCGAGTTATGCTAATAGGGTAGCTCTAATTATATAGATATCTAAGGTATTAAGTAAGTTTAAGTTATCCTTAGTGTCTTATATGGTTTTAGGTTTAGTGTTAGATACAGAGTTAGTATTAGATTTAGGTTTAGGTTCTTTAAGTATTCTTTTTATAGTAGAATACCAGTTTTTCTAGTACCTTTATATATAAAGCTTAAGCTTCTACTTAGTTTGGGGTATAGCAGTTAGAGTTGGTTTATATAGTTTAGTGTAATTTTTAGGTTCTTAGTAGATATTAGTAGAATTCTTATATTAGTGGAATTTAGTGGAATTCTTAGGTTGGTGGAATTAGGTAGACTTTTTAAGTATAGGGTAGATATTAGTGGAAATTTTAGACTAGTAGATCTTAGTGGATTTTTTTGATTTTAGTTTAGGGTCTAGGTAGTAAGTTATAAGGCACTTCTACTTACAACAGGGGGCAGTAAATAGAAGCTTAAGGTTGTCCTAATTAATGGTTACCTTATATAGCTTTATCTAGGGTTGTTTAAGGATTACTAAGTAACCTAGGGTAGTTATAAAGAGCTTAATTAATTCTTTATAGTTTAGGTATTAGAGTCTTAGGGTTGCTATATAAGTAATATAGCCTAAGATAGTATGTTTGCTATTAAATCCAAATACGTTAATATACTAGTTAAGGGGTATTAGGGTAAACCTATTATCTTACATAAAGATCTTATTAATAAATCCTATACTGCTAGCTCCTATATTAATTAGGACTTAAGTATTAGCCTATTAACCTTTCTGCCAAAAACGGCAGTTAATAGTTATACTACAATCCTAAGAGTTAGGTTTTGTAATATCTAATATATTTAACAAGATCCTATAATATAGCTGTCCTAAAGAGCAACTTAACTTTAGGATGTACCTTTTAGTAGTAAGTGGGAAGGGGTTCCTATAGAATATTAGTTGTAACTTTGTCCTTATAAGTGGTGCTTACTAGATATAGAGTTAGAGCTAGATAAAGATTGGGGCTAGTGGCTAGAAGATTAATATAGTAAATGGCTGCTAGCGTTAACTGTTTATAGATCTTTTTAAAAGGGGATGGAGTAGTAGTTAGAGAGGTAGGAGCTACTTCTATATTTAAAGTAAAGGCCTAGCTTAGTGCGTTATTCTTATTTAAAGGACCCTAGTAGGGCGTATCCTAGGGTCCTAGTGTTAATATCTATAGCGTTAGGGTGCTTAGGCTAGGATAATAACTTAGTAGACGTTTATAGGGTTGTTGTATTATATTAAAGAGCGGACTTTAGTGTTAGGCGTAGTATATTATTATACTATTTATTAATAATGTTTATATAGGCATTAAGGGCTCCTAATAGGTCTATACTAATTAGGGAGGTTTTAAGTTTAGGGCTTAGAGATTTAATAAGGCTATTAATTAGTATGGAGTTATTCCAGCCTATTTTCCTTATATAGCAATTAAATTTAGAGAAGTACACTAGGAAACTTTTCTTTTTTTAAGTTATATGGTTTATCTTCCTTTAAGCAGTAGCTTAATGGTTTGGGTTACTATATATAGCTTTAAGAAGTATAACTAGGCTTTATACTAAGTTTGGCTAAAAAGGCTTAATAAGGTTAGCTATATCTCCTCCTAGTTAACTTAGGGCGTAGTAGAGTTAGTTAGCTTTAGTTGGGTAATAGTTAGTATTACTAGTTAGCTTATTCTTAAGCCGGCTTAAGAATAACTAAAGCTCTTATTATTTGCTTGTAAATACTAGAGGGTCTAGTAGTTTTTTATATTGTTATAATATAGTAGTTAGTTCTACTAGTAGGATAACTATTACTGGTTTAGGGCTTGCGTTCCGTATATTAGCTTTTAAAAATGGCAATTAGTCTCAAGGGCTTAATGTAGGCGTCTTAAGGGTACAGATTTCTTCTTAGAGGGCCTTAATTATTTTCTAGTACTATGCTTCTTATTTAGCTTACTATTAAACTATAGCAGCTTAGTTTTATGTAAGGGCGTCTATAAAGGACTTTTATATATCTGCTAATTGTTCCTAGAGTGCAGATATAATATTAGCAGCTATTATAGGGACTTTAAGGTTATTCTGTATTTTAAATAGGGCGGGGCGGAGTATAGGTTTTTTTTAAGGTTTTAATACAATATAGTGTTACAGAGTAAGTATAAGTGGTAATAATATATAACAAAGTAGATATTATTAAGCTATATATATAAACTATATAATAAGGTTAAGACGTTATATAAGGAGAGAAGGTAAGGGAACGGGAAGAAAGGGTATATATTGTTAGTTTAGTTGCTTAGTTAATATATACATAGAGTAGAATAGGATTTAAGTAGCGGTCCTGGCAGAACTTAGCAGGATTTAGTAGACTTAGTAGAATATAGCAGAATGTAATAAATTGCCATTAGATTGCCGTAGATTCCCAGCAGATTGCCATTAGATTGTCGTCTTGCGGTTAGTCTCTTCTTGCTATATTGGTGGAAATAGGTGGAAATAGGTGGAAATAGGTGGTCGTATATAAGGTGTTACGGAGGTGTCCTGTAATAAGTAATGCTTATAAGGGAAAATATAGAGCTCTATATAGTTAATTAATATAGAAAGTAAAAGCAATAGCAGCGCTAAAGGTATATTGTATAGGGAGGAGCTCTATAGGCCTAGGAGGGCCAGCGCTTAATTAAGGCGTTAGATAATATAGAGGTGGAGAAGGCTTAGAGAGAGGCTACTTAGGTACGCTAGCACGCACTACCAATGTGCTTAAATTGCTATATTTAAGGCTATAACAGGCGTTAATGTACTAGTAACTAGAGAAGCTATAGGTCAGATTTTAATTCATTATATTTTGTTGTGGTAGAGCAATTAATTAAAATGCGTATCGGTTTTGATGGGGTGTCTGACTAACTGGTAACGTAGCTGACTAGGAAGTGAGCCACCCCACAAAGCGAGCCACGCAAGAATATTCCTACCATTTTTTATTTCATAGCAAATTACACTAAAATTAAAACGCCTTAGCATATTACATGATGCCAAATCAATCCTTGCCCTCTCGCGAAGCCGAGACTACTATATAAAATGTTATACAAGATCTTTCTTCTAGTGTTAAGCCGTTGATTTGCAAGGCTTCTGGCGCCCATAGAGCACCTAAATCTACTATTAGACATTACCGCACATGCAACCTTACTAAAAGGTGGCGCCGCACTTCCAAACTTACGCATACCCATCTTACCATCAAAAACTATCGATTTTCCAACTTTCAAGACCTAATTCCTACTGCCTAGCAAGCTAGAGGTAGATTTGTTTGTCGTCTTACCCCCTTTCCCCCAACAGAAAATTCTTCTTAGGGGTGGTCCTAGCTTGTAAGCGAGGCACAGACAGGAACACCAAAACCAAATACTAAAACCACGAAATATAGAGGCTAGATCTTCTACTACCTTTTAGCCTAATCTCCCCAGAAATCTTCTAGTAGGATTAGTAAGGAGAAAGGGTATAAGGATAGTAAGAAGAAACCCCCCTATAAGATACAAAATGCCAAGGCCTAATAGATCAAAAAAAAACCTCCTAAAGAAATAAGTGATAAAGAGTCTACATCTACTTTTTCTCCCCCTTCTCCTTCTCCTAGCCTATCTAAGACAGGAGAAAAAAGAGGACATCCTCAGTCTTCTCCTAAAAAAGAAAACCAAAAACCTGCAAAAAAGATAACAAAACCAATAACTATTAATGATAGTACGCCTTTTTACTCCTTTTCTCCAGAAGAACATCTAAGCTTTGCTTTAGATAGCCTAACTAAGGCCCATAATAAGCTAGAAGAAGAAGAAGAAGAAGAAGAAGAAGAAGATAGAGAAGAATTAAAAGAACAAGTTGAACAGCTAGTGTACTATACACGAAGTATCCTATTAGGAGAAAGTCCTTTCACACAAGAAGAAGAAAAAGAAAAAGAAAAAGAAGAGGCAAAAAATATCCTAAAAGGATTAATAGAAGAAGTAAGAGCTCTCCATAAGGAGGTAGCTCCTACTAAGGAAACCTACACAGAGAGGCTAAAAAAGGACCTCCCTTCTTTATCTTCCTCCTTACCCTCCTTACTACCACTACCTTCTACCCCTTCTCCTTCTAATAGGAGTTCTACTTCTACTAGAAGCAAGAAAAAGCAGCTACAAAAAAGAAAGCTAGTCTTAATTACAGATGAAAAGGACCAACCTCTGGATACCTTCTCTATACGAAACAAAGTCAATTAACTATTTGCATCAAAACTGCAAGTAAAAAAGCTAGTGCTAGCATCCATAGCTAGAACTAAAGGAAAACAAAATATTCTCCTTACAACTACAGAAGAGTATAATGCAGATTTCCTAGTCAAGTATAAGGATATCTGGCATAACTGCTTTACCTTTTAAAGAGAACAAAAACTAGAACTATGGGCTCAAGTTATAGCCCATGGGGTTCCTACCCTACCGTTTCTAGGAGATAGAGGCTCTAAGCTTCTAA
>Ga0307507_10004486_pt1 | contig 24677 bp, 14 predicted proteins | sample 7_EM_MG_FD_207223 | JGI IMG/M metagenome (GOLD analysis project Ga0307507, IMG submission 207223) | Populus trichocarpa ectomycorrhiza microbial communities from riparian zone in the Pacific Northwest, United States - 7_EM | ecosystem: Host-associated > Plants > Roots > Unclassified | place...
TCAGCCCCCAGTTGAGACAAAACAAAAGGAATATACGAGGCACCTTACTAGGAGAGGCAACTCCAACGTCCTAGCACATTTCTCTTCTATTTGAGTTCTTACGGTAGTTCCCACAAGTATTGCATCAACAGAGGTCTAACTTTGTGATCGGCCGGTAGGAAGCTGTCGTAAATAGATAAAGTCTATGTTCAGGTAATTTAATTACTAGTCTACGTTTCAGCATTGAGGCGTCACAAGCACCACTCAATTAACTTCCGCTCCGGCGCACGGACAAAAGCACAGCCTTGTACTTGTACCATTTTACCCCAGACTCACTGGCTAACTCCATAAAGTCCAGCCTGTTTACTATTACAGGAAGTTGGTGCAAAATTGGCTCTGCCCTCCCAGCCCTCCCGAAGCATTCCACGGGATCGGGAGAAATGATGGAAAATATTCCTGGAGTTGGTCCTCGCACATGAGCTGACCCCGGAGTTCCGACAGCAAGGAATGGTAGAGTGGGAATGCACTGAGTGCGAAAAAGGTTCAAACGCGCGTAGCAAGGGTCTCTTAAATTATCAATACTCTTATGCGCCTTGTGCGAGTACTGTACAGTACCAGTACTGCACTGTAGCTGCTCTGTCGCCATCACGCACCACAAAGACCATTCGATCAAAGGGAGTTGGACGCCAGCGCGGCAAAAGATAAAGGTCTGACGTTAGCACTTTTAGAGTTCTAACGTGATCCATAACCGACTGAATCACGCTCCTTGTAGGAATCTTCGGTACCTCTAAGCCGTACCTGGAGCCTAATTTGGTCTCACCCAATCCTCTTCTTGTGATCCCTCTCTTCCTCTTCATTTTTTTTTTCTCTTGTGGTCTTGAAAGAAGTGACTTTAAGTGCTTTTGTTACCGGTAACTTCGGGTTAGTTGTAATCATTAAATTTACACCCTGGTAGATGTTGGGAAGAGGTGGATAGGTATGGATAGCACTGAGTGCTGGAATGTGCCTTTAGGCGCGACAAAGGGATCGACACCCGTCAAGAGACTCCCTAATCATGTTATACGTACTAGTACAGTGCCTCGCTCTGTGGAAATACCGGTACCCTTGCCCCCCCCTTTTCTTCTTTCCCAGCCCACCGATTTCCCGTAAACTTTGGCAAAATGGCTCTTCCAATGAGGTTCCAAAGTCCCCTCCTCTTTACCGTACCTAACGAGCGCAAATGATCCCCACCGTCGCATGTGTGATAGCAACGCATCGTGACAAGATATCACTTAGTGCTTTTGTAAATCGTTAGATATTATAATTAGTTTGAGAGGAGAACCACTGAAAGGATTGGTGGGGGGCTGGGAATTAAGGGCTAGAGGGCAGTTTACAAATGTAAATGAAGTTATTTTTTGGTGATATTTGCCAGGGATCTAATATTATACCAAGTAGTATTCTATGGTTGCGCGAATGTTAGACATCTACAGCGTTAGTAGGCGGCTAGGCCGGCCTGCAAGTAGCAGGCCGATATACAATCCGGCCCGGCCAGGCTTTATGGATGCCTGGCGGCACCGGTAGGCTTTCGGTATATGCCATCCGATTAGTAAAAATTTTTGTTGATGGGTGGCTGGCATCGTTAGATGCCCATGGATATCTGGTTCGCTTATATTCATGCAATATCTGAAGATGTCTTCTGCTGGTTCCACCTTTGGGTACAGTAATATCTTTAATACTACATGGAGGCAAATTACTTATCACTAGGCTCTTACTCTGACCATTATCCATCTCATATCGCCTTTCATAATAAGGTTTAGGGGTAGACATAGGGCGATTCATGGTAATACCGGGCCATTGTTGGTGATGCAAGTTTGGATTTCTCTTACTACGTCTTAATTAGCCTACGAAATTTGAGGTCTACAATTGCCCTTATGCCATATTTGAAGTCGAATGTAGTCAAGTGTATTCAATCCATATCAGTGTTGACACAGGTCTTGGAACATTTTTCTAAACTCTGTGCAATCATGCTCGATCACTCGGAAGCCTACCGATATCTTCTGTAGCAATATGCGATAGCTCAGGTGGAGAAGTGATAATAGATAACGGTTAAGATTCTTAATTAGGAAGACGGTTAACATATACATAACAGGAGGAATATAGCTCAGCTATATGGTGTAGCGGTTCAGTCCTGCCAATACCACCGGGTTTTCAAAATACTCGTTATAAAGAATCAAGAAAGCAAAGACCTTCAAAGAAACTATATAGGAACAGTAAAAGGAACAACAATAGGCACCGCATGCTAGTCCTAGACAGGATCTGGCTTGAAAGAAAGTAGTAATCTGAAAGAAGTATTTGAGAGGAGAAAGAAACCATATACGAACATCTTCTGTTGGAAATAGCGGTTTAATGGCCGCACTTGGAGTGGGAGATTCCCACACTCTAAGGCCGCAGTAGTACGTATATTCATCGGTGAAGTGACGCGCAAGCTAGGAAAAGTTTTCGCACCCCTGTCTTTCTTTCCTTCCTGTCTTTTCTCTCTTCACACCTTTCTTGCTGTCACAACCTTTCTCAATCCTTTTCTTTCCATCAACTTATCACAATTGATCATGATCTTCATCTCTGATTAATATAAACTTTATGTTTCCACGTAAGCCGTTCCACTCCGCTGCGTAAAACCCTCACTCTCGATCATTGCCTCCGCATCAATTATTTTAAACATCTGCAGTCCCACCGGGCCCCGTCAAATGAACTTCAGAAGCCGGACTGTAGTCCACAGTCTGGCCAGTCCCGCCCCCTGCAAAAGCCCAGGCCGGCCCAAAGCCTCACCAGACCCGCCGCCTGCCAACACTACCCCGGTTTCCTGCTTTTTTACTCAGTATGGGGTTAATCTTGGAACCCACGATATCTTCTGTAATTCCAGGAGGGTAAAGACATCACACAGTACCTGTGAAACGAGCTCCCAGACATTTGGTGTGTGATAACGCGTGCCCTAGCATGAGGGAATCGGCCATTGTGACACTATGGCCTATGGCTTAGCTCTGGCTTATGATGCTCGAGATCTGAAAAGATGAGCAACAATGCCCATAGTGGATTTGATAGGACTAGATTTCGTGCCCGTTAATCACGTGTTTAAAATTATAGGTTACGTGGCAGATGGCAGCGCTTCTTAGGTTATATTAAATTCATATCTCAAAGGCAAGTTTGGGATGGGTTGTGTTGATTACGTTTCCTGATGTTGCACCCACTATTGGGCTTAATATAGTGTTCATATGGTATCACTCGCTCACCCAACTCTGATTTAGGTATTCCAAGTTCCGGAGTTCTCCCTTATCCGTTGGGCACTTGAGCGATTCTACTAGGCTCCCCGGAGCGCTCACTAGTCATGTCTGGTACCAGAGTCCTTAAGTTAGCCACTGTTCTACTCCCACCCTTCTAGTGTCCTTGGGTTATAGCCCCGCCTCCTAACGTTGCACCCCCTGCCTACAACATAAAATGGTCGTGGCGGGAGCGCAATTAAAAAAAAAAGACGTGCAGGTATCCTCTTAGCGTACCTATTATATCCCCCTGGGATACTAGGCTTAAAAGGAGCTCCAGTAGATGTTCATGAGTAATCACTCGTTGGAGCTCTGGACGGATTTTGGGACGATTGGTGCCCTGTCTCTTCTTTCTGCTTTCTTCAAGCGTGGGCTATCTAGGCTAGTATAGCTTGGCTTATGGGCTCCAGAGAGTATCTTGCTTCGAATGTCTTCCAATAGTCGGCTTAGCCGAGGGAACAAATAATTTCCCAACCCCAACAACTTCAACTCTTGCAGGTATGTGGGAGCCAAAAAGAGACGTATTTTCCTCCTCACCCTTTCATCTTTTTTATGGACTCCCTCAATTAGCCAGTCGCCAACCCTGAAAGGGGGTCCTAGTCTAGAGTCGCTCTCCCATCTAGGTGATGCCTTGGATTATTTAATTTGATATCTCAAGGTCGGGGCAAGGGGTTTGGGTGGCTAGTTCACTCTTTATGTGAATTAAGAGATATCATAACAAATAGCGAATAGCTTATAGCAGAAGGAAAACCGCTTAATATAGAGAAAGTGTGCAGAAAGGGTGCGCTTATTGAATTACTATTCTGGCGGTTTGGTAGGCGACTTAAATACTACCAGAGGCTGTGGTTGATTCTGGGAGCTACAGGAGTATTAAAAATCGTTTAAGAGTGTGATGGATTGTTCAAGCGCTTTACGGAGGCCCTGTACCTCCGTAGGGGTCTACGGAGAAGATTCTACCGACATGTATTTCCTTTGCTATGGCGGGAGCGTGCGCAGGGATATGGAATTGTGTTTTACTTATACACTTGGCTTTACCGTCAGTCCAATTTCCTACGTATTGCCAAAGTTCTAAGCATATCCTCTCACTCCACCACCCACACACTGCCCTATCTATCCCCCCCTTTAATAAATACAAGAACCGTTAAGCTATGTTCTAGTGGTCCTCGGCCTTAAAACAGCTACTGGTATTGTTCTATCAACAATCGCGGCACCAGCTGGGCTTTCTACCCGCTCCAAATGAGGAAGTAGCATCTGTGGTGCTGGTTGGGGTATCTTTGGGCGATCCTTTGATGTTAGACATGGGGTTGCTGGTTAATGAGGGGGGTTTCTCTACTTGTCCTACTTAATCTGATACCTCCTCAAGATGCTGTGGGACCAACTTACGTATCCCACACACCCTGACAAGGTTTTCCTGAAGTAAGTGAATTAGTGTGCCTCTGCCAAGGTTGGATCGTGTCGTTCACCAAGATCCTCGCTCGATCATCAGACTAAGACTCGAGCAAGTGGGTTTGAGGGAAGGGGATTGTTGAATGGTATTAATACCCAACGCCAAATTCCTGTCTGCGCGTTACTAGAAGTGTACTCATGACCTATTTGGTGCCCGATCCTCTCGTGCCGCATGTCTGAACTTCGGGAGAAGAGGGGGATACTATTTAGAATCCGTACTAGTTTAAGTGCTTGTCAGATATGATAGTTTAGGGAATAGGGTATAGCGAGTTATGAACTATATACCTAGGATTTACTTCTACAAGTGCTTACTGCTAAGTCTGCTATATTCGGCGAGCTTTGTAAGCTGGGGGCTAGCATAACGCGGAAGTCCGTAGAGAGAGATTGAACCTAACGGGCTTAGGCACCAGCGATCCGGAGGTAGAATATTTATCAAACCTGCTTCTTTTCATAAACGGTGCAGTTCAATCAGTCCATTATAGTCACCTTCAGGCCCTCAGAGCAGCGACAGGACAGACGACTTCCCTCTGATGATTCGGTATTTCTAAGGCTTGGTTCTTTGCATTTGAGTAGCGCTCCAGCTAACAAAGGCGCTAATTACTGTGCCTTGAACCTTTTTAATGTCTGACATGGTTCATGGGGCATGGCAAAACAAGCCTCTCTTGTCTCAACCAGGGTCATTCATTTATCCCTGGTGGCTTAGCAATATACTGGTATCTGAGCTTTGTAGCCCAGGCGCTTGACTGTAATATTTTATAGTTGAAGGTGCGTTTTTTTTGGCTTTTAGGAAAATCCTTCCAAGATACCAAATACCATAATAATGGGACAGGGGTTCTCAGGGCACTTCTTGCTATTTTATCTTTGACTTCACTGAGACAAACGGAGCCGAGGATATAGTTTTGGAAACTGAATGGTTGAGCACAGAAGGTTGGTGTGAGGAATCAATTGGCTGGATGGGAGAAAGCCCTGGGTTCACCTGAAATTGAGTGTTTTCTAAGCTTTCGTGTTTTATAGAGCTCTTTCTGGGGATCCAAACTTTGCTATTAAGAGCCTTTCCTTTCCCTCACACCCTCAGCTGGTTTTGGGAGTGGGGCATCGATGTCTGTAAGGCATAAAAGCAAGCAGATTCATCAAGGGGCCAGAATTTCAAAAGCACAGTTCAGTCCTTACTTCCCGGAGTGCCTAGACACCACTCACTAAACTCGCATTTCGTAAACCCCTAGTGTTGAATGAGCTCATGTGAACGTATATTTTACTGCGGCTGATGGCATGGCTAAAGGAGCTTGGAGCGAGTAGTTGCATGCTGGGTTAGGAAGTCTATGGACGAGATCCTCATAACATATTCCTTTTTTTATTTTGCAAATAGCGAGGTATGCGCTCACGGGCAAATCAACAAGCTTTTTTTTGAACCCCGTAGGTAGTTGGGAGTCCGGTTGTGAAAAAGGAGTCTTCGAGGGAATTTTAAACAGGAGGAAATTAGGAAACCTAGATCCTGCATTGGTTCCCAGGGATAAGTGGCGTTTGTGGTGAGCGTTCCGGGTGGCACTCGGGGGAGTCCTGGAGGTTGGAGAGTGTCGCGCATCGTAAGGGGGAGGAGATTGTCATCGGAATTGGGGGAAGCTCGGGAATAGCATGAAGGAACAGAGAAGCTCAGACGGTTAACGTATTTCTTCGGCTGTGCAATGTTCTGGATGCCAATGGAAACCGGTAGGGCGCCTGAGTATTAGGAGGTGTTGCTTTCAGGGATACTAAACATTTGCATATCGTATTCGTCCCATGAGCTAAATAATTAACACAGATTCTAATGCTTTTCTTTTCGTTCCACCAGTCACTTTCTTATTTCTTTTCTTTAGGGCCCCAAGATCGATAGTTAGGAGAAAAGGATCTCTTCTATTTTGCTGGAGCTTTTGGAGGAAATTCTTTCGCTGGGTTGTTGATCGTTGGAGTTCTGGAATGTTGGAAACCGTCCGCTTTGCTCTGAGACTATGATTTAAGGAGAATGCTCTCGACTAATGCTTTTCCTCTGCTATACGGGGAGTACATAGAGGAATAAGGGCATGCGTAGAAGCATAGTAATGAGTAATAATCTAAAGAATAATCAGGATGCTATTACCATGTTTTATATGCTCGGTTTCTTCTGCCAGTTAGGAGAAGGAGACAAGATAATAGTTTATGACCTTACACCCCCATATTCTTTCTAGGTAGTAGCCCAGCAAGCAGGCTCTACCGCTGCGCTGTCCACTAGACACACTAGGTGTTTATTATAACATTTGCTGATTCTCTTTAGGTCCCTACGTTTCTCTTGGTAGGGTATTTAGTAGCCCCTCTTTTCTCCAATCTGAGGTGGGGTCATGATAAAGATTACTTGTCGGCCAAATTTGACGTCCAACGAGAAGATATCTCTGTTCGTGGCATCTGCCTTGTCCGTAGAATAGAGGTTGCCTGTGGTAAAACAAGAATGGAAAGGACAAAAAGTCTGGGCAGAGTAGGACTAGAAGGACGTAGCAGAGGTTTGACTTCGATTCCTTTCGATCTCATGTGCTTCTAAGAATGAAACAAATATTTTAAAACATGGCCTCCAGCAGTTCAGTGTTAAAAAGCAGGTGGATAATGGAGAAAATCCCGAAGACCCCCTCTAAGTGAGAAAACTCCCTACTAGAGCCCTCGGGCATGTTCCCCTCTTTCATCTTTCAAACTCCCCAAAAGACACTACTCTCCTCCTCTTCCTTAACCTCTAGGACTTTATTCACCAAATGCGTAGTCTAACAGATCCGTTAGTCTATAGAAAAACGCCTGGAGGGAGCTGATGGCTGTAATTGGGCCAGAAGAGCTCTCCGGCATTATTTTCACCTTCAGTGCATGGGAAATATCTTAGAGGTATCGGCTGCCCGTATAGGCGGATTGAAAATCCCATCATAGATGGTTTAGTATGCCATCATCATCATCATCATCATCACCAGCTATATTTAGTGTATTTTAAGCTGTATGGCGGTGGGTTCTACCAGCTTCTGTCCAGGTATACTAGCATACCGGTATTAGTGTATAGAAGCCCCAGTGAAGAACACACGTAACTTATATTGTACTAGGTTTATATTTCCAAGTTAGTATATAGCACACCAGGCCACGCTTGAAGGCCGCGGTCCCTCTGGCAGTCGTACCCGTAAAAACTTAGTGCGAAACACCAAACACTATGCACGACACGAACCCTGGCTAACTGGGTTAAAAAATTAGCGGAGTCTAGGCTAGATTAGGAGACCTGAAATCAGGCAAGGTTTACTGTACCTAGTGCTGAGTTGCACTGGCCGCTGCTCCATATTTTATATTTAAAAGATTATGAGATATGCTAGAGTAGGGGCCTAGAAAGGATATGTGAGAAAATACCCGACGAAATACCGTTTCTATTTTTACACATCGGGGAATGATTATAATGCACTTTACATACTTGCACGACTACTGGACAGTATGCAGACCAAGGGTTTGAACGAGGAGTGGAATATCCCAGTAAATGTGCAGCGCTATCCAGCCCCGAAGTCAAAATTGGGGGCAGAAGGAGTCACAGCCCTTCGGTGAAAGCGCTCCTTCACCAAAAAGGGTGCCTCAACCTAAACTATATCCTCCGTAGTATATGTGACGCCAAGTAAACCAGGGTCAGTAATCCAGACGGCCCTATTCGAAAGCCCAAGCCCACCAGGATGCAATAGTAGTAATGCATTCTCATCAAATGAATTAAAGATCTAAGTTGAGAGGAGGAGGACCAAAGGTATGTGATATTAGTGCAATGCGGGGAAGAGGCATACACCCTGGGAACAGACAGCTCGCCCTTTTAAAGCAGTGGCAGCCCATAACCCACCCTGGGAACAGACAGCTCGCCCTTTTAAAGCAGTGGCAGCCCATAACCCACCCTTACAGATCATACTAAGAACTACCCGCTATGCTCAAGCAGTTGAATCGCCGAAAGTCCACAATTCTTAATCCCCAGATTCAAAACACGGAGCCTAGAATATATGATATAGTTGAAGGTCGGCTCCATATTTAGAGTTCCTATATTCGACCATAAAATACAACCTCAGGGGGTCTAGTATCGATCCAATGAATAGGGTAAGCATAGAGAATGACTTCGTAGCAGTGTCCCGATAATTTAATTTTAAAGGTTCCTCGCAAGCCGACGATTCGACATTCCTGTATCGAGTGGGTTGAAGGGTTCGTCCGTTGTATGTCCCCAAATCCAATTCGACGTCTATAACCAATGCATGCTAGCTATTGAGTCGAGTTTTCTGCTCCTCTATTCTACTAAGAAAACAATATATAGAGTAAGGAAAAGAAATTACAAAAAGCAAAATAAGTAGTAATTCAAAAATATACTTACATAATATTATAAAATGAAAGATATTAAACCTTATCATACTACAGAAATGCATAAGGAAATACCCTTAAGGTATAGAATCTATTTCCACAAACAACCTATCTACTAAATACTTGTAGCTAAAATTATCTTTCCAAATAAGCATACCCAATGGGTGACTATATAAAAGTTAAAGGTTAAGGGAAAAAATTCTAGTAAAACATATCTTGTATTCCTCGAAATCCGAGCTATTTGAGGTTATGTTACGAACTCCTGACTCCCTCTTGTCTTCGTAACGGGGAGCGACATACTATGAGTGATATTTTATGATCACACATTGCCTATCTATTATCTCTGTCAATCCCCCCCACCCCTTAAAGAACGAGTATTATGAAATAGGTGTTCATGAGTCACCAAAGCCCCATCAGGGAAGGGTGTCACTCAATCCAGTAAGCCATCAGGTGGGGGAGGAGCCGAGCAGGCAAATACCCGTCGAGGGCAAGAAGTACTCGGACACTAGGGAGGTAAGCGCCACGTTGGGGAAAGGCGAACTATCTCTGAAAGTTTCCTAAAATACCCATGAAATATCCTTGTTTCCCCCCTCTAAATGTCCGGGCACTTCTTGCCTGGGACGGGTACGACCCTCGGCTACAGGTTTACTCGAATAATGCTGATTCAAACTAGTAAGGGTATGAACCAATTTTGGATCAGTTTAGTAACGGGACGAGTCCCCTAGAAAACTGGACTACTAGAATCAGATCCATTTGGCAACCACTATAGCTTAGGGAGTTGAACCCGCGTTCCGATGCATCGCCCTTACTGCTATTTGTCCCACCGAAGGGTAGGTAGTAGCCCAATTGGGGAGAAAAACTCAGAAGATGGAGACCACTCGAGATCTACCCAACAACTTACACCTACATGACGAAGCTATATTTTCACGAGAGCGCAATTAAGACCCAAAGGACTGTATCTTAAACCCTTCAGCTGTAAAAACATATGGGGAAACTAAAGCTTATTATGCCGCGCAACTTTAAACGATCCGGAAGATAGCAGAGCTAGGGGCCGTACAACACAGTGGGACATTCAGTCCTGGATCAGATTTTGGGGATTATTGCCCCCCTGATTTCGGCTCCTCAACACGTCCCCGGTTTCTCCGCATATATAAGTAAATGATTTATAGCTCCAATTATGGTAACTCCAGATACCAATGACAATATTGCAGAAACCCTCTACGTCTAACGTACCGGTACCGTGAGGGCATTCACGTCCTCAATTCAACCCATGGAGCAATGGTAAGCCTTACCACACCAAAGTTTCATCGTAGGAGGGGGTTGTGTGCACCGCACAGTAATTTGTAGGAATGCACGGTCTACCCCTCGCCATCCAAGGCCAGTTAGACTACCGTTGGCAATAACGGGGACGTAATGACTAGCAGATCAAGTACCGAAGCTCGAATAATTGAACCGAGCGCTATGTCGTGGGGGTCGCCTCCTCTCGTAATGTTTGGTGCTTTTTTTTGTCTCTCAGAATGGCTGAGTAGCCGGCCTTTTGCGGTGTTTTTGTCCCCTTTTCCAGAGTGGGGAATTCCCGACTACATAGCAATGGTCAAATTATTCAAGTTCTGTGGTATTCGAAGGATCCACTACGGTAACCTATGGGGTAGAAAGATATCACCGCGGCGAAAGTGGACTCTCTTGCTGATCTAATATACGAGTAGCGGTGGAGCATCAGCAGATCGGCTTGTTAATTCGCAACCACCGCCCTTTCCACTCTCCAAAGATCGCCCCCCGCTTACCGATATTGGCGAAAGCAGGTAGCAGCGAAACCACAAATGTGTGCGGTAGGAGTCGTAGGACACGATAAACCAAACATCCAGCAAATGCCGTAGATCTTCCCAGTCCATATGAGATGGGGGTGGTACCGGTATTGCCAGGCACACGGTGGGTTGCCAACAGCCACAAACGATGCCTAGTATGCTTGGGCGAATAGGCATATCAGGGTAGGAAGTCGTGCCTAGCCTCCTATCAAAATCGGTCGTTAACTCTAAATTACCTGCGCGTAAATTGCATCGTTGCAATCAACAGGCTAAAAGGATCTGGTGAATGCTTCCCCTAGATTGGGAGAAAGTGAGAGGGAAAGGGAAAGGAAAGAAGGTGAAAGGACCCACAACACCTTAAACAACGTGAGGATGCCATAGCTGCATCGGCGAATCCCTACCGGCCGATACCCTCGTTTCTGAAACAATGATCCGCAGGGATGAGCCGGAGGCACCGAGCGGGTGATGAGGTTATCGGTGGGTCATACGTGACAGAGTAGAGAAAGAGAAAGAGATTTCGTTATAATTGTTTACTTTTTTGCCCTTTCCTTTTTTTTTTCGGTAAATTCTCATCCTTTTTTTTTTAGCATTTTCTGGAAGATAAGTTGCGGCTTGTCCGACCTGAGGGCCTGGGAGACAAGGTAGGATAGCATCACCTATTTCGGGTCTCAGTGCGACAAGGGTCGCTTCTAGAAGCCTGCTGTACTGTATCGTACGCCCAACGTGTTAGTCCCCACGGTGGGGTGCGCACGTGCACATCAAAAGAAGATGTGCGGCCCGAGCATCCATACTCGGGGCGAGCCTTTTGCTCTCACTGGGGCCCGCAATATATCGGGTTATCTCCTGCAAATCGACGTAATACGGTAGCATAGCACAGAACTTGCTGGGATACAGTATATTGTTGCTGCTGTTGTTGTTGTTGCCGCAGTTGTTGCAGCTGTTGCAGTTGTTGCTGTTGTTGCTGTTGTTGCTGTTGTTGTTCCCGTTGTCGTTGTTGTTGTTGTTGCTGCTCCCTCCGCTCTTTCTTGCTCTCTACCCATCCAACTAAGATAGAGTAGATGAGAGGACCGGGTCTATGCCCGCTCACAGAGAGCAAGAAAAGAAAAAGAAAACCCAGAACCCATGTAAGATACTGTTTTCGGGTTCCGGTACCGTGCAATATCCAAGCTCGTACGTTGAATCCCCTGGAGGTGCGTTTCCAGCTGTGTCTGGTTCCCTGGGTATTGCCGCACATATTCATATGATCCGGTGTTATTTTTTTAATTTTTAATTCTTATTGCACTGGAGCCTGACCGCCACTCGGCGTTTTCGAATGCCTATTTGAAATATGGTACAGACACACTGCACTCATGCAAGTACTGTATACAATTTCATACCCCTGATATTTTTTTTCCTTTCTTTTCCTCAAACGTACCAGTACTATAAGCCAAACCAAAGTGCTACCTGAGCCTCCAAAAGCCCCCCCAATCGGGTTATAGAGCGAGAAGGAAAAAAAATTACTTTCTCATCGGACAGTTCCTTCGCAATAAGAGTTTTAAGGTCCAAGTTCAGTCTCAATTGTTATAAAATGTTGCATTACAATATTATGTTGTTGCCTGTTGTTGCCAGTTGATGGCTAAAGGTGCTATTTGTTGTTTCGTTATCGCTTCCGTTGCTTTTCCAGCCACTGGTCCTGGTGCTCCGCTTGGTGTAATTTTAAGAGTCTACAAGTCTGCAGAGGACCTGCATGCGATCTTTATCGCATAAAGTTAGAAGAATCCATTCCTGTGTATTTGATACTATTGCCCACAATGACTCTGTCCTCCGATATTTTTCAGGAAGGAAAAGGAAAGGAAAGCAACCGCATAACTTTCGGGGCAGAAACTAGAACAAGGGTAACAAAACAAAATAGAGAGTGTATTGATTTTCTGGGATACCCCGCTGTCGAATGCCACACAGCTGACAAACGCCCAGGACAGTCCCAGAACTGCAAACGGCGTTTAATCTTGTGACCCAACCTCACACACAGTGCCTTCTACCGGTACAGTACTGCTCTGGAAGAAGTAATGGCCTAGTTGACGAATGTGGGCTGACGGTTAGCAACTTCCGACTAACGCGAATAACAAAAAAAGCAAGGTCCGTTCGTAGCAAAATCCATACCCTACCGGTACTGTACGAGCACCACAGTCCACTACCGGTACTCACAAATAGCCAATCCTGTTGCTCTGGCTGAGACCCCGTTATGCGGTTACACCCCCCGGCAGCTACTGTAGAAGAGCGCCCCCGCTTCACTGGAAAGCCCGTCACTTTGCCCCTTCTTTTTTCTCGAACGTTTTTAATGTGGTGACGGAAGAGCATCATTCGAAGCGTGGCAACCAGGGGTCTCCTTGTTTCACAAAATTCCATGCTAGTAACGAGTAAATAGGTTGAACAAAAGATCTATATAAGCCCCCGGGTACGGTGCCGCCAAACAAATAATGGTCAGCTCCATTGAACGCACTTTAGTGAAGGATAGGAAAAGGACCAACTATCAAAAACGAGATCATTCCTCCTTCTCTTTCTCCTCATCCTCCTCATAATATCTCATTGCATCCACAGCTTATCCACCATCCCTGGCCTTACCCAAAATCGAGCCGCTCCTCCGTTCAGCTTACATTTTTTTGGTGGCAAAAAGTGGCAAACCGTTCCTTTCCATATTATTACTTAACGCCCATACCCGCATATCCTTCTTAAGAAGCCCCCGCTCCACCCTTCGAAGCCCCTTCGCCGGTTCAATACAGAAAGATATCTCAAGCTCGACGCTTAATTGAGCCTTTTCCCTGCATACTATATCCCAACAGTAAGTACTGCGGAGCCGTCTCAAACGTCCTTGCGACTTCTTTGCTAATTGCTTTCAGAGCATCCCTAAAGCTATCACTCAAAGCGAGCTATCCAGCACACACACACACCCATACTATCAAGCTCTCCGGCGAAGCAAAAGTTCATCCCCTGAACCTCCCATTGCAACAGCAACCGCACACAAAATGAATTGGACTTGCTGCCAGTGCGGCCGAAACTGCCATTGCACTACATGCGACTGCGGCCATAGCCTCTGCTTGAGCTGCGTATATTCTCGCCGACCAAAGCCCAAAGCATCTGGGACTCGCCGCTCACGATGGGCCTCAATCCTCCGGAGGTGAAGCTAAGGCCATTATCGCACCCTGATGACAACCCGTATTTGGTTTGCTGGAGACAATAAAGGAGAGAGTTGGGCTATTGTATATACATAAGGGGCCGAAGGGACGCACAACACGAAGCTTGCCGCTTGGTTTACGATTTCTTTGCATATTGGAGTTGATCTGGAGGAGCTTTTTGTGTATATACCGATTTGGCAGTCAATTGATTATCGAGCTTTTTATCCCAGCGCTCTATCTTTAGTTAAACCCTGGTCTGGAATGGCGAAATAGCTGGAACACTCTTCAACCAAGCAAATCATTTTTTATATGCATTGAAGCGTCGTTTTTTTTTCAAAGGTAGGTGTGGAAATCTAACCTACTGAGATTACTTCTTAAGACACTATACATCTGTCTGCCCCTACAGATAAGCTGTTTTAGTAACAAGCAATCCTACCTATAAACCACAGTAAAACATTTAACTGTGGATCAACATCAGACCAAGATGGTTACTCGCGCGTTTGTACCTCCGGTGGCTCGAGTTGAAAAGGCACAGCAGTTGTAGGTTTCGCCGAAATTCCTGCCGAGGAAGGTTTAATCTGATTAAGGCTTGGTGCCCTTGAAACACATATCGCAGCAACCTCGAGATACATTAACAAAACTATCTCGAGACTGTCATGTCACGAGAAACTACTCTACAGGCTCCCCTCCTTCGATTGGGTTTGTTTATTAATTCCGAATCTCGACTCTCTGAAACATCAGACACCCGGAAGACTTAGCCGGCCCCGTCCGAGCGGCTGGAGCACTTATGCCTCGCAGCTGTGGGACAAAAATCATGCGCCTTGGTCGATGGTTCCACCGGTTTGAACCTCGTATCAGAAGCTGACCTCATGATACAAACTACAGTAACCTGCCGTTCCCTGACAGAAAGGCATTAAATACGTAGTCTTTATCGTAATTACAAGCATGATAGCCGAAATTTCTCAAGAAAGCCGCACTCGGGAATGAGGCGTTCAAACCGCACGTAAGTTGGATCGTTGTCCCCCCATTCAGGGATACCACAAAGGTTGAGGTTAGGCAAGTGCCGGTATGCAGAATTACGGTAAGGTACCCTACTTTTTGTAGGCATAACCCCAGCAGTAGCCGTAGAACTGTTGCATTGTCGACATTTGTCGGAATTGTGCTCAAGGCAGCCAATACTAGGCTGCATGGAAAAGCAGATCACGGAATTTCTCAGATATGGGCATAGCAACATATATTAAGGGAACCGGATAAATCCTAATTTATTTACAGACATGTCCGAACACAGCCAAAGGTGGCAAAGGTGAATGCTCATCAATTGAGTGATTTATATAAATAGAACGGTGGTCCAAAACCTCGAGTACCGTATGCGGGTGGGGTATCATTTTTCTTATCCCAGAAGCTTCCTACATAACACTCCAAGATGCAACCACACGTTCCAAGGAATGCATTCAGGATTCCGGATGTGGGACTAGAAATGAAACATGGCTGCTTTTTCTCGCTTTTTCCACTCTTTCCTCTTCTCACAGTTGCCCACTAACCATTTCACCCAATCATGAACTTGTACCGACCGACCTTGTGGGCACGCAATCGAGTATACCGGGCTCGGAGGAAAACGTGCTCCAGCAGGACGATCTGCAGCTCCTCTGACGATCTGTGTGCGTAAAGTGATAGGTACTCGAGTAGCTATGATAGCAGCAGGCGCAGCCCAAATATCTTAACTTTCAAGCATATCCCCTATTCTACATAGTGTCCACTACAGTGCGTAACGACTCGAGTACCCCGGGGTGCGCACCGAGCCAATACTAGTAAAAGCACCACTATGATAGAAAACTCTATGATTAGTCACGCCAATTCAAGAATGCCCAACGACGCACTGTGCGATGCAAGCACAAGCTCCATTCAGCATGCGATTCAGTGATGTTGCCCCTACACTCACATAGGTACCAGCAACATTGAGCAAGAATGAGTGCGATACCTGGTTATTAGACCACATATGGCAGGTACATGTGCACTAATACTAGCACCGTACACTACACACGACGCAAAAGCATGTCGACAACCTGTCCGGTGAAGGGCCACCTCGAATGCATGGATGGGTAACTACGAGATAACATATGGGGATTTCCTATCACAAGTATCCGGTACGAAATACCCGGATATTTGAGTCTGAATTTAGTGAGTGCACTCAGATGCGCTCAACAACTTACCATATACTTTCGATCCCCGTGTTCGGGGAGTTCATAGCTATGATACCACCTATGTCTCGGTGGTTGGCCGCAAGAGCAAAACTAGGAAGGCAATGCTCCGCTTCGATACTATTATAATAGCGAAGAGAAGGAGGGATGAGGTGGGTCCCCTCGGAGGAACCCTAGCCCCTAAGGGTTGATAACTGTTATGGTAACTTAGGCTGCCAACGTCTTAGAGCCTTAGCATCTTTCACAACTTTGTAATATTGAAAATGCATGGCCTCTAATGGGGTGCAATCCGGAGGTCTGAAGAACCAGAACCCGGGCACCGAATCAATCTACCGCTATAGCGGTACTGTTACACCCCAAGCCGGAAGTGGGTGGGGTTAACTTCCTAATCGCCACATCTTTTTTTCTCCCCTCTTTCCTTTCCTACTGACGTCAAGGCAACGTTCGTATGTTATAGTACTTATAGTAAGTTACCCACTTATCATACCGACGCCCAGTGAAACATCCAAATATTCAGGTGATGATATCCTTTCACCATGTCAGATCAGGTATTTTCGCTTCCACGCGACGACTAGGCGGCTTATAACCGGTGGCAACTTGCCCTAATTTTTAACATTCCGAGCGGATTCTGGAATTCCCAGGAACCGGCTTTCGGTCTCCTGGGAAACCTAGTCCTCTACGCAACTCGGATACCAAGGAAAGTACCGGTAAGCTCTGTATCACAAATTCACAATTCGGTAAGGGTCAAAGCTCAATGCAAAAAAAAACAAAAAAGGCTTTCTTCCAGTCGCATCCACAATCAAAAAGGCAAGGAGAGGACTCCAGACATTTTCTAGCAACAATGCAATAAAAAAAATGTGATCGCATCGTTCTAAATATCTCCCTATCTCGTAAAGATTCGGCGAAGATTGTTGGCAATTCGTGGTATTGCGATTCTCAATCGGCTATAGTTCCTGAGTCCCAAATTTCCCCCTAACGTTTACTGATTTGAAAAGCCCAGCCAATGTTTAAGGTTTGCCCGACCTCCAACCCCCCGAAGACCTTGGTGTTAGGCTCGATTTTATATGGAAGGCAAGCTGACGGGGAATACCGGTACTTGGGGTTGCCCGCGTTGGGGGATACTGCAGTTCTTAAGTTGGTAAACACTAAACAACATCCAAGTTAAATTTGAGGCAACCGTACTAAGAATCACAATAACCGTATGTTTAATAACCTGCTTACAGGATGGCGCCTGTTCTCCGTTTTCTCCGCACCTAACCTAAATCTTGCCTAAGGGCTTCTCCGCCATATCCCTTATCAATCCTTGCCTCTACATTCGCTACCATCGCGTTGCCAGACATCCCGCACAAAGCATTCTTCTCTCTCATGTTCTCCTACTTGAGCTGAATTATCCTTGCGATATAGCCGGCCGGCTTGCCCTGTTGTGGCCTCTGTGGGCAATTCGGCCACTCCAGCAAGTCGAGAACTTCAACCGGCTGCGGCGCAACCCCGAAGCCTCGCATGCCTCGAGATACCGGTATGATGCTAGGCAGCAGAATATTCCATCACAGTGTACCCAAACAGCAATGAAAAACGGCTTTTTTTTGGTGGGGATCCTTGAGCCGGTTGCACTTACCAGTCAAGTGAGGCTTCTACTAGTAAGGCTACTGGCCATGTGCGGCGGTTTGATGGTGGCTGCTTCGGTGATGTGCGAACCTCGTCCACCCCAACTAGCCGAAACTGCTAACCTCGAGTCACTTCCCACTTAACGCCGCACGCGATGTGCTGCTGGCCTGATGGGTTTATTCTCCCTCTATCTTTCTTACTTTAATTTTCCTACCTTTTTTGTCGCCTCTCCTCGTGGGGGATAGATACCGGTACTAAATCCCTCATAGGCAGAACCAAAGACGTACACTACGAATACCTATACCGTAGTCTGATAGAGAAGAAATATCAAATGTCAGACACCTAAAGTCATAGATGATCACTCGTAAGCCCTGCAGGTGCCGAACATCGGGTGGCGAAGTCAGTTGCCAGGCACACTTCCGTGAAATCGGAAAACCCCCGAAGCATCTCCCACGCCTTCTGCCAAGCCTTACCGGTGCTATCACTGCCGACGTCTTGTGGTACTTCGCCCGGAAAGCTCTCTCCTTCAACAATGAACAAGCCTCGTGGAAGGGTATGATCGTCATTGTCTCCCGGTTCCGCAGACCGTTTTTCTTTTTTGAATCCTTGGCCTGTGCAACGCCATCAGGATTTCGCTAAGATAACAGTGCCACCTTCGAACTAGCTCTTTTTGTTTTTTGCTTTCTTTCTCTTTCTCTTTCCCCCCTCCAATTCTCCTTGCTAGCGATTGGGTTGCGGTACGCACCTTGGCTCGGGACCGCACGGCGAAATGGCAAGGTGCGGAAGGAGGCCGGAGAAAAGGCCGGGTCAATGATAGGTCCAGGGATCATTCTCTGGGATACACACCTACCCCTCACTATGTCACTAAATGTTACCCACGCACTCGGTCTGGGCAGTTCGGACCACCTCCCTCTCCACTAGTAGACGTTTTGGGGTTCTTTTTTTGTCGATTGCCCGATCGTCATTACCGTGCTCCACAGTTTAAGGGAACACCACTGCCACCGGACATGGTGTCTCACTCGGGGACCCCGAAGGCTTGTTTGGACTTCTAAAACTGCTGTTTAGTTTTCTCAGCACACATGCCATACTCACCGACTAGCACATCCCGTGCGAAACGAGGAAAAGGAAAAGGTGAACAATAAAGAGAAGGAAAGGCCAGCCTTTGGCTGAATACCACGAATTATCGAGTGAGACAATCGGATTTCATTCCTGTTTACATCTGCCCGAAATCCTTGGCGTCGAGATTTTTGCTTCCGGGTGTTGCGCGCTCGATCGAAAATAGTTTAACTTCTCTAGATGCAGTAAAACAATAACTTAGTGACAGCAGTGCTGAGCTTGCTTTTTATGGTCACTAACTTCTACCGACATCCCAAAGTTTGCTCATCTGGGGCGATCAAAATGGTAAAAACTATTCGAGACAGGCCAATAGTAAGTTATAAGAGGGAGGGAATAGGGAAGGAAGAAAAAAAGGAGTTTTTTTTCCTTCCCTTTTTTCTTTTAAAAAAAAACCCCCCCTCCCTAGCAATTAGCGGTAAGCCGAGGTCTTTTTTACCCTAGCGACCCACCTTTCTCTGAATATTGATCAGAATTTGTAATCTGGGTCGCGTAAACCGGGGGCTTATGCTAATCCTTCTTTCGCTTTAAAACGCAGAGTACTCCTGCGACTGCATAAGGGAATGTGAGATCGGGCAGGGGCTAACACCCTTATGCGGTAGTCGCAACCGGAGAAATCCAGTTATTAGGATATTCCAATTGCTTACCGTTTCCTGCGGTTGAAAGGTTAAAAGCGATGAAGAGGGGAAAAAGGGGCTCCCTGCCTTCTGTTTTCCTTCATATGGTAAGGTAAGAAGCGAGCGACGTTACAAGTGCAAGGGGGGATGTTTTCGCACAGTTAATTTAGGTTAACCCGCGAAATAATCCCCGTTTTGTGTGAAAACTTCCCCCTTGTGTCTTGTACGAATATCAATGCTGGAACCGCGAAGCTAGCCAGTGAGAACTTCTTACTCGTCTTTTTTACGGTTGGGCTTCTCACTACGGTAGTTGGGAAGGGCAAGAGTGGAGCAGGCGACTTGTGACCATATTATAACTCGAAACATCGACACTAGACTGGCGATTTGAGCACATATCACAACACTCCTGGACACCGAAGATTGGGGGCTAACTGACTAGCTACTCTTGGTGCGATCTTTTGACACCATTATTCACGTCACAGATTGCTACGGCGTGGAGCGGACCGATGCGTGGCTACCTGATCCATGGCAAACTCGAAAATACTGACAGTGATGGCGGGCATTTCTCCACTTCCAACCCACAAGACTACCATATCTGAGTGCGCTCACGTGAGGCTATCGATAGCCATTATCATACAATACAGGAATCCACCCGCTCTTCCTTCTACTCCTTCTCCTCGGACTTCCATGTCCCGGCTACGCCTGGCCCCGGAACTGTTTGCAATCGCCTTATTCCCGGTGTAATACAGGTATAATGGCTCCACAGCCGTAGTGTAATACTGGCATCGCAAGAGGAACGGCTGCAATGGCGGAGAAGCTGATATGCTCGTCCTAGGTAACAAGTACCTGAACATTGAAGGTATAATTTTGTTTGTGCGCGGATGCGTACGGACAATTGACCATATATATATTTTTTTCTAATCCCTGTGCCCAGGCGCCTCCCGCCCGAGACAAACAGATGGCACCCATGAGCTCCAGCACCTCACCAAGGCCCAGATGCCGAGTGCTACAGAACATTGGACCCGCCCGCCCCACCGTATCGTATCATACAGATACTGACCCTCTCTGGTATAGACAAGCATTTTGGCACCGCAGATATAATTATGCCATAACAACCGTGCCTCGGAGCCCGGCGAGCTAAGCCAAAGTGGAAGCTACCGGAGAGCCACTTCAGACCCCCCCCCTTCCTTCCCCCGAGGGGTCTGGAATGCGCAAGTTATGTACGGGAGTTCCCACAGCGGCTATCTTAGTCCTTAAGGAAGCAGTATTGAACGCATGTACCCCCGCCGAGCAACTCCGTGAGTGAGTAAATTTAGGTCAGGAGAGATCAGCGAAGCAGCAATCATACCACCAGAGGGTCCTTCTGCCCCTCCTGCAGCAGCAGTGAAGGTGCGTGTTATTGATACAGAACTCTGATTAGTAGAAAGCTAGCAACATCGATCAGTAGCTAAAACTAAGTACTGTACAGCACATTGCAGACACGCACACCAGTGCGAACCCACATGAAGTGTCACCGCACATGAAATATTTACCATGTGCCAGAGGCCCGTGTGGCCTCTTACCGGAATCTAAGTCTAAAATAACGGGCCGCAAACGCCCGCGAATCAGTGATCGTAATGATGCCGTACATTTAATGTATATCGCAACATATCTGCACCGGCCATGTCACCATAGCACAAGGCTAGACTTACCCGCCTAGCAAACGAACGGACAGGCGATCCCACAGTGTGGTAAAAGCACGGAGGGCGCCATAAGTGATGCACTGATGCGCGGGTACTGTCAGAGCAGCCAAATTTTCAGGGGGGGTCCCGAACTTTTTTACCCCAAGGATGCAATCCACATTTACGGGTAGGGTTGCGGAGGCTAACTCCGTCCCCCCCCCCCCCCCATGAAACTACCGATCTCGATCTCCGTATTCTCCTGGACTTACTATGGGTGATGAGGAAGAGAGGGGTAAGGAGGGGGAATAAGCTCCAGTTTGCCTTGTCTGGGTGATACCCTAGCCCCGATTGTAGAGCTCCAGGTTGGGCTAGCGCTCGTATGTCAGATACGAAGACGGTCCGCTTATCGCGGATACGATACCACCTTCCCAGAGGCTCAAACGGACTATCACTTGTGAGAATCGTATGGCTGGTCATATCGTATCATTCGTCCTAAATATTAGAGCAAAGTGCCTGCTGCAAATGTTGATCTAATCAGGTATACAGTGGACGGCGCGAAGAGAGGGCTGTAGCCAATATAGGAAAAAAATTCCCAAGGCAGGACACCCCCGATTATTGTGGCACGCACCCAGCTTACACACCCAGCCTTGTGCTAAAACCGGGTGGTATAATAATTACCCTCTGCCCATCCTCAGAACAGCATTCTCCCTAATAACACTCTGATGTAGTGAAGTGCCGGCCTTGTTTTCTATGATGTCCAAGCCACGCTCTTACCCTGGTACGAACCTTATGCTTCACCACTGCCTTTCTATGAGAGGTCACTGGCTGCACCTAGTGGTAACAGTGTTAGAGGTCACATATGTGAAGCGGGAGATCAAAGACCCAAGTAAAAACCAAGGAATATAGACAGAAATAAGGGGGTACTAGATTGGGGGGTGGAGAGTGTTATTTTCTATATCCTTCTCTTGCTACGCGCACCAGAAACAGCCATACTTATATCAATAGAAGGCCACTCATATAAAGTTATGTGAGTCTACTTGTTCCAAGCTGAGCATACCTCCGTCACATTGAAACAATACTTCCGACACACGGCCAACAAAATTACAAATCTTCAGACAGCAATTAAACACCAACCAACTGGGGCTCCGTAGTAAAGCAATCAGAAGTTTCTATTAAATTCGCAGGGCATTAGTAGGATAAGTTCCACTTCCATTCTAAAAATATTAGAACCAACAGATTTGGATAGTTTGCAAGTTATTAAACAAAGTTACTCAATGGATTTTTTACTTCCTTTCCACCGTGAAGGAACACGTGCATCGCTAGCCAGCGCCCTTCTAGGATCATGGCCCAACAACTGGGATAAAAGACATTCAACGTCAGCTCACTACCATAGCCACTGTAGCCATGCAGCTAGAGTTAAATCCAACGGCACCAATGCGCTTCCGGAACACAAAGCATTCAGGCACCCACGGGCATGTGGAAGATCATCACTCATCACTCACGGCACAGCACAAGCAGCAAACAGGAAAGTTTCAAATGAAGGTTTAAATTGTAGCTAGAAAACCACCGCATCCCAATCTAAACTTTTCTCCGCGCGCGCCGGGGGGGTTTTTTCTTCCTCCCTCCTTTCACATCCCGCTTTACATGGTGGAGTAGATGATAGTTCTAAACCACGCACCACTGCTAATCAGCCAACCTCCAACTAGCACCACCAAAGGAAAGGAAAGGGAAGGGAAGGGAAGGAAAGACTCACTGCTCAGGCCTCACTTTCATCACAATCCTCCCCCCGCACGCGGCACACATGACAAACGGCTCCTTCCTCCTAATGCTAACCATTGCACTACAAGACCAGCACGAGTAAGGGACAGCAACGTTTGACTGAATAGGCATGGGATCCTCCACGACCATACCGAAGCCTACAGACGGAGCTTCCCTTGCAACGGATCTACCTCCACTACCATACCCACCCCTACGAGCACGGCTAGTACCGCCATTACCGCCATTACCGCCGCCCGTGCGGCCAGTACCTGCGGCGAAGGTAGCATCAAGGCGAACAGAGCCCGCGCGAGAGGCAGAGCTTTCGGTGTCGGTCCAGCCGTCGTTGTCGCCATTTGCCTCGACTTGGACTTCGGTTTCGGGCAATGCCCCAGAGAGGCCAGGGCGGATGGAGAGAGAACGAGTGCGAACGCGGTTGGAAGAGGCGGCGGCGGCGAAGGCACTGGCGATATTGGATGGTCCCGGGGAATCGAAGAGGGGATCTGGAGAACCTGGTGGGCTGGCTCCGAAATCTCCGGCAGTGTCCCAGTCTCCTCCCCCTCCGACAATATAGGCTGCGAGGCGCTCGCGAAGTTCTGTGTCATTATCTTGGCCGTAAGACATGGTTGTTTTTTTTTGTTGTATCGATGTTTTTTTTGGGGGGTCCTTTTTCTCCCTCGTGAATTGGGAAGATGGAGGATGGTGGTGGTGGAGGATGGAGGCGGAAGGTGTTGTGTGGTGTGGTTGGCGAGTGATGGTGGATGAATCAGGGTTGGCGTATGCCACACAGGGGTCGGTTGAGCGCCGGTTTTGAGGTTTGGGCGTCAGCTCAATTGCGGTCGTAGTTCTTTAGTTGGAGAGATCTTGTGAAGCGGCTGTTCCTGAACTGATCACAAGGTGAATTAAAATATAAGCAATTTGTTTGCACACTCTTCGATACTCGTAGAATGCTCTTGCTTAATTAGAAGTCCAAACAGCATCACAGAAGACCTTGTCTTAGAGCTCAAAGAATCGAATTATTGGACAATCTTCTCCAGTTTTCGATTGAAGTCATCCACTGTTCCAGAATCCTTCCCCCCCTGGGTTCTCGTCAAGCTTCTGCCCCATCTTCTTTTCGTTCAACCATATTAATATTCCGATATTGGAGGGAAATAACATGAGCTACGGAAAGGAAGCTGCCACCCGTGCCTTGCTTTCTAATCAGCACTATTTAAAATAAACAAACAGGTGGGGCATAAATGTTGAGATAGACACCCCCAGACACTCCCACGGCAATGTACAGGTTTCCATACTCTCCCAGAAATATCGGGTAACCAAGAAAGGCATAGGCCACTTGAGCTTGTTCTCGGCCATTCCAAACCGCCCTCCAACCACAAATGACACTCCACTACTCTACAAACACTTCTTATATTCTCCAATTCTCTAACAAATTCCATCAAAGACCGCCCTGCTACAGGAATCCCCCTCATATTGCACACATAACCAAGCCAATTAGGTACCTCCGACACTACAGTACAGCGCTGCACCTTTTGTACGGTATTACACTCCCATACAAAGTCTCAAACTGCTTCGACCTTATGATCAGCATCCTTGTAGTCAACTTATTAAAGACTTGATACCTACAATAGCACTACAGATACCAGCACAGCGTCCAAGAACCACTTCAAAAGGATCAAAAATCACCTCCAAAGCCCCCTACG
>Ga0307507_10004487_pt1 | contig 24661 bp, 10 predicted proteins | sample 7_EM_MG_FD_207223 | JGI IMG/M metagenome (GOLD analysis project Ga0307507, IMG submission 207223) | Populus trichocarpa ectomycorrhiza microbial communities from riparian zone in the Pacific Northwest, United States - 7_EM | ecosystem: Host-associated > Plants > Roots > Unclassified | place...
GCAAAGCTTCGTGCAGGTATTATAGGAATAGGAAAGAGAGGCAGGCAAATAGAAAGGCTCTACATAGGGCCCTTTTATTCTCATCGATTGCGATATTTTATAACATAGTCTGTGGGCAAGTGGGCCTACCAAAATTGTAAAAAACGCGACGCAGTAGAGGCAGCGACCGAGCGACCGCAACAAGCACTACACAAGTGCAGCATGTGCAAATTATTAGAACACACGGCACGTATATGTCCTAGACGTTAGACAACTAGCTAGTAAATAGCTACACCAAATATAATTAATTGTGGTTAAGTAATTTACTATATTTACTGTAGGGTAGCCTACTTACCTATAGCCCACTTACCCGTAGACTATATTATATTTTCTATTAAATAAAGGATAAAACCACTCTAGATAATACAGTTTTAGATATACCTTAAGAAGAGAAGACTTTAGATTAGTCTCTAAAGCTATATTTTAAGTTAAAGTGTATAATCTAATATATATTACGATAAGCGAATTAAAATAAATCGATATTGGATAATCCGGTATCCGATATCGATTTGTTTTAATTCGCTTATCGTAATTTTTGGCCACACTGGTTGATGTTCTTGATTGCGCGCACGGGCTATATCCCTAAGGACGTTATCGATGCAAGGGATAGCCCGCTGTAGGTCTAGGGTACACTTATTAAAGAGGCTTAGTAATAGGTCTTTTTAGGGAGTTTAGGCTTAGCTAGCTAAGTATAAAAAGTAGATCTAGAAGGCTAAACACATCTCTTTTATTTTTATATTTAGGCTTTTATAGTTAAAATGGGCGTTTTATACCTTAAAGGGGTCTTTATAAATAGTAGATTGCGGCAGAGAACGGCAGATTACGGCGGATTGTAGTAGATTACGGTCTTGTAACCAGTCTTTAATTACTAAGTCGGTAGAAATAGGTAGGCGTATATAAGATATTACGGAGGTATCCTATAATAGTAGAGGTAAGAGAATGGGTATAAAGTAGAGTAAGTATAACGGGACTAACCCAGTTATAGTAGGAATGTCTTGGTAAAACACTCAACAGATAACTATATAAAACTGTTCGTAACTGTTTATAACTGTCTATAACTGTCTACAACTGTCCATAATTGTCTGCTATAATCCACCATTTTCTACTAAGTTCCGCTGACTTGATTAAATTCCACTAAATTCCACTAATGTAATGGAATTTGGTTAAAACTTGTTAAAATCCGCGTGGGCTTATGCCTACGCGTCTACTACCAAGACCCCAAATATTTAGTTATAAGTTTCCTATATTCCTTTCTCTTCTTTACGTAATATCTTGTACTCTGCAAGAACTATATACCCTTAGATTAGATAGAATTTATATTTATTTCTTTAAATCTTCCCTAAAGCCTCTTCGCGCCCTTATATTATATTGTGTTAAAATAACTACTATTAAAATGGTAAACGAACTTGAATTTTTTTTAATAACTATAAGTATTATAACTCTAGTTAGGGAACAGTTAACTATAATATAATAGGCCTTTATGGATGCCTTAGCTTAGCAGTAGGCTGCACTAGAAGCCTAGCACTAGCAATTAATGGAAGCACTCTATAAAGAACTCTATAATGTTAAGGTATTTACGTTATAAATCCTAATAGCAACACCTATAAATAAGATTGAAATAATAGTACCTAAACTTAATATGTTGAATGCAAACACTAAACTAGTAATGGTAGCTTAACCTACACCTATAGCAAACCTAGTACCTATTATAAAATCTAAAAAGCTCCCTAATTCTCTAATATTTAATAGAAACTAAAATAACCTACGTCCCTTTATAACCAAGCTCCGTCTTAAACTCTTAATAAACTATAATTGATACCCTACTAAGGCTAGCAAGGTTAGCTATAGAATGTTTTATTTAAGTAAGGACGCTGCATAAACTATAGATCCATTCTTCCGTAATAGCACTTTTATTAATTTTAAAACTTTTGTCTCTCTGCTAGAATGAATATATAATAACGCCAGCCGCGAATATATAGCTGTTACTAAACTTAAAAACCTATAATAACGGAATTAAGACTTTACCAGCTTCTTTTCGGAATTTTTAGGTCTTATTAGCGAGCTAGATTAGAATAAAGCCGCTAGAGTTGCTACTCTTTAATAAGCTATTTTAGATAAGATTAGAGCCTAGTTAGTAGGTAAAGAACTGCTAAAGAACCTGTCTAAATTTGCTATAATATGTTAATGAATTAATAAGGACCTTTGATATAATAAATAGACTTATTCTCTAAAGCTAACTATACCTTGCGTTTAAAACTCTACGAAACCGGTATATACCCTAAAGCGTAATCCGTCTCCGAAACCTAAAAGTCCTATATATAACCCTATGGACCTTAATGCCGCTTAATCCTATATACCCTTGGGAACTAATAAATAAAGAACTTAAGCCACAAATGGAGAATGCTTTAGATGCGGTAAAAAAGGATATATTTAAAAGCATTGCCGAACTTACCCTTTTGAAAAAGTCCGCCGTAGCTCCTCCTAATCCTTAAGTTGTACCCGCTCTATAAATTGTACTTGGACGCCATAAAGCACCTCGCCTTTGGTTAACTTGGAAAATAAATTATCCTAAGGCCAAGTCGCGCCTTAAGATAAAAGGTGGAAGAGTATAAGTGTCTAGGCTCTTCTAGCGCTAATATATAATATAACTCCCTTAATGTACTTAACGAAATTTAAATACTTAGAAAATGGAAGGAAGTATAAATCCTAATAGATAGCGGAGCTACTAGTATAGGCTTTATTAATATAAACTATACAAAAACTTAACGCCTAAATTTAAAGAAACTTAATAAGCCTTAAGGCCTACGAGGCTTTAATGGTAAACCCTTAATATATAGCGAACTAACGCACTACGCTCTTATAAAATTATGGATAGGTAAATCCCTTAAATACATTTTCCTATTTATAACACCCTTAAAGCACTATAAGATAATACTTGGATATAGATAGCTAAAATAATATAACCCTTTAATTAGCTGGGTTAAAGAAACACTAAAGTTCTATATAACCTACTACCGAAGTTATTGCTTAAAAAACTATTTGCCCTACAAACATACACATAACTATTTGGATTTAATATAATATAAATTACCCTTACTATAAACCTTAAACCAACACAATAAATCTATAACTGCTAATTATAGTAAAGAATATAAAGATGTTATATTAAAACCTCTTAAAATTTGTATAATATAGGCCATGCCTTTTATCTTATTAATAAAAAGATAAGATTATAAAATCTTTGCTATAACTATAGAAGATATTAAGAAAGCATTAAAACTAAAACAATATCCTAATCCTTAACCTCTTATGCCTAAAGAGTACTATAACCTAATTAATGAGTTTAAAAAACAATTTATAGACTAACTAGCCCCGTACTAAAAGAAATATAATTTTAAGATAGAACTTGAGCCTAGTATAACACTAAAGTTTAGTCCACTATATGGTATATTATAAGAAGAACTGCTTATAATACAATAATACCTTAATAAGCATCTAGAAAAAGGATTTATTTGCCCTAGCCAATCTCCATTTGCCTTACCTATACTGTTTATTAAAAAGCTAAAAGGAGGCTTAAGATTCTATATTAATTATTAAGCTCTAAATGTAATTATAATTTAAAACCAATATCCAATTCCTTTAATTTAAGAAACGCTTAACTATTTAGTAAAGGCATAGTACTTTATAAAGCTTAATATAGTTGCCGCCTTTAATAAAATCTGTATATATAAAGGAGATAAGAAGTATATAGCTTTTTATATATAATGGGGACTCTTTAAATACCTAGTAATGCCGTTTAGCATAAAGAACGGTCCTAGTACGTTTTAGCAATACGTTAATAATACGCTTTATAAATTCCTTAATGTATTCATTACCGCGTATATTAACGATATCTTAATTTACTTGTCCTTACTTTCTGAATATTAAAAACACATTAGAATGGTTCTTAAACGCTTATAAGACGCAGGCTTATAATGCGATATTAAAAAATATAAGTTCTACGCGTCTAAGGTTATATACTTAGGCTTAATTATATCCCGCAACGGAATTAAAATAGATTCTAAGAAAGTTGCTACAATTGTAAACTAGGAAAGCCCTAGCAACGTACAAGATATTTAAGGGTTTTTAGGATTTATAAATTTCTATTATTAATTTATTAACCACTTCTTGGAAATTGCCTAGCTATTAGTAAACCTAACAAGGAAGAACATAAAATTTAAATAGACTGCTAGATATAAATAAGCTTTTAATAATTTAAAACATCGCTTTATAACTACTCTAATTCTTGCTTACTTTAACCCTAACCTTAAATATACTGTTAAAACTGACTTATCTTATTATGCACTAGGGGGAGTGTTATTATAATATAATAAGAATGGCGAACTATGTCTAGTAGCCTTTCTCTCCCAGAAACTCGCCCCTACTAAATTAAACTATAAGATATATAATAAGGAACTACTTGCGATTGTTAGATACTTTAAATAATAGCGTCCTAAGCTAGAAGGATTGTTATTTCTAATATATATATTAATAGACCACAAGAACCTGCAATACTTTATAATTATAAAATAATTAACGCAGCGCTAAATTTTTTGGGCCGAATACCTCTTATAATTTAACTTTAAGATTATATATTAACTGGGTAAACTTAATTAAAAGCCTAATACATTAATATAACGATTATAGGACTTACCTGTAAACGCCTTAGATAAACGGATTATAAATTAATTATAGATCTTACTGCCCCCTAAACGTTTTAAAAAACTACGTCCTATATTTCTAGATATAGAACTTAATAGAAATAAATTAGAAGTTAATAAATAGGAAATGGAAATTAATAAGCTAATGGAATATAAATATAAGAATAATATATGGATAGTAAATGTAATAAAGGTAATCTGAACTGGAAAACGACAGTATAAGGATATTATACTTGCTAAATGCGAAATTTAAAATAATTAATTGTACTATTAATAGAAGATGGTAGTTCTGAATTTCAAACCTTTATAATTTAAGATACTTAAATTTATACACGACTTCTCTATAGTAGGACATTTTGGCTGTGTAAAGACCTATAAGATTGTTTAATGAGCATATTACTAGCCTATAATGCACGACTATATATGGAAATACGTTTAAGCATGCAGGATATACGTGTATAGAAAAACCTCTTATGTAAAGAAGTAAGGAGTACTTTAACCGCTACCAATTCCAATATAAAGATGGCGCGATATCTTAATTAACTTTATAGTTAACTTGCCTAGTAGTAACGGGTTTATAAATATTATAGTAGTAGTTAACCGTCTTATAAAAATGCGACATATAATTCCTATAGACTTAATTAATACAATATTAGTAGCCAAATGTTTTGTTAAGCACGTCTTTAAGCTATATAGATTTCCTAACACAATAATATCCAACTATAGAAGCTAGTTCGTTTTAGACTTCTAGCAAGCTCTATATAAATAATTAAGCATTTAAATACGACTCTTAACTGCGTTTTATCTAAAGATAGATAGTTAAACTAAAATTGCGAATATGATTATGGAATAATACTTATAAATATACTACTCCTACCTGTAAAACGACTGGGAAAAATGGCTACCTTTAGCTAAGTTTACTGTAAATAATACAATAAATATATTAATAGGCGTAATACCGTTCTATACAACCTACAGACAAGACCCTTAACTTAGATTTAAGTTATAACCTAATATTAATATAACAGGACCTATAATTAAATAGATCTAGTTAATTAATGTATATAACTTTGCTAATTAAATAAAGTAGTTAACGGAACTATTACAAAGTAAGTTAATATACGTTTAAATGTTATAGGAATGGCATGTGAATAAAGAACAAGCTCCTGCATGGGACTTTAAGGAAGGTAATATAGCTTACCTAAGTTCACGAAACCTAAAGACTTAACGGCCTTTAAAGAAACTTAATTGGAAGTTTATGGGCCTGTACTAAATTAAGAAGAAACTAAGCCTATATACCTATATGCTTAAACTGCTAACTAAAATGAAAATATACCTAATGTTTTATATAAGCTTACTATAACCTTTAAGAAACGATCCTATGACTTATAAAGTACCACCGCTACCTCCTATAATTATTAACAATAGTAATGGTTCTTACTTTATTAACTTTATTAATAATATATAATAGAAAACATAATCTAAATAATTTAAACTTCTTATTAAGTGGGAAGGATATAAAATATAAACCTAGGAAACCTATAACCAGATTAAGGCTAACGCGCCTTCCTTGGTAAAAGAGTTCTATAAGGACCATCCTTTACGGCCTGCTTTGGCTGGATGGACATAATATAAAGGCAAATGACTGCCACCTAATATAAAGACATGAAACACAATAGCAGGAAACTTAAAATTGAAAAGAACTTGAAATACGTCATAACGCTTATAATGCGATAAGTTATAAATTCTTAACTAAATTAAATTGTTTTAGACCTTTAGCTAAAAAAAGGGGGGTACTATAACGGGACTAGCCTAGTTATAGTAGGAATGTCTTAGTGAAACACTTAATAGATAACTATATAAAACTGTTTGTAACTGTTTATAACTGTCTATAACTGTCTATAACTGTCTATAACTGTCTATAACTGTCTATAACTGTCTATAACTGTCTATAATTATCCGCCGTAATCTACCGTTTTCTACTAAGTTCTATTAACTTAATTAAATTCCACTAAATTCTACTAACGTGATGGAATTTGGTTAAAACTTATTAAAATCCGCGTAGGCTTGTGCCCACGCGTTTGCTGGCAAGACCCTAAATATTTAGTTATAAGTTTCCTATATTCCTTTCTCTTCTTTACGCAACGTCTTGTACTCTGCAAGAACTATATACCCTTAGATTAGATAGAATTTATATTTGTTCCTTCGAATCTTCCCCAAAGCCTCTTCGCGCCCTTATAGTAAGTAAAGTAAATAAAGCTTATATAATATAATAGCTTTTATAGTAAAAAGTATAAAATATATTAAAAGTTTATAAATAGAGTGTTTTAAATTATATTAAATACTGGTATAAATTAATACTAAAAGTTAACTTAAGATAACGTATGTAATGGGGTTATAAAGGTGTCCCTAGTTATAACCGATTTACATTACCGCCTTCTTATTTAGGCTAACTTATTGCCTAAAATATACTGCCGCTTTAAATATCAACTTTTCTCCCAACTTCCCTTGCACAGAACTCCATATTACCAAAGCCATGCGTCGCTGGCCGCGTGCTCTAGATGCAGAAGATTGTCTATAAGCAGCTTTAACAGCCTAGCCAACAATAAGTCTCTATAAAAGCGCCAAACCTTATACAAAAGCCTATAACGTTATGGGGGTCCCTAACAGTTTTATACTAACGTACGCGCAAGCATGGGTGCGTATTTTACAGCCTACGTGCGTTTAACTTATTTGCGCCTACATTACAAAAATTAAAGTGCGCGCCACCTAACTTTTATAACTTACAACACCACAATTAAGTCTTAATTTTAGAGTCTAGATTAGATTTAGGACGCGCCAAAGAAGCCCTTAGTAAAGTCCTCCTAAAAGGGCAAGTCCCTATATAGTGTTTTGTGCACGAAGCTCTACACGAAGCTCTGCACGAAGCTCTGCATGAAGCTTTGCACGAAGCTCTGCACGAAGCTCTGCACGAAGCTCTGCACGAGGCTCTGCACGAGGCTCTGCACGAAGCTTTGTACGAGGCTCTTCACGAAGCTCTACACGAAGCTCTACGTACAAAGGCTCTGCACGAGGCTCTGCACGAGGCTCTAAGTTGTCGCGCGAACTAATTTGGGTGCTGCTACCTGAGCGCCTCCGCGCCCACGCCTGCGCCCGCGCCCGGTAGAAGTTTTCACAGTTACTTTCCGCCAGCAGCTCTAACTAAAATATCAAAAATCGACTTTATATAGACTCTATGATATATATATTTATGGCTTTAAGACTTCTTACTAATGATATAATAACTTATAGTGGCTTTTACTAATTATTTACTACCAAATCAGCGGTTTGGCAAATTTTGATTTTCAAATCGGTCATAACTAGGGACACCTTCATAACCCCATCACATACGTTATATTAAAGTCTAACGTGTCCTGCACCACATCGCTAAATAGCTAAAAAAAAATAGACAGTGCTTGCGAATAAATCGCGACTGTTACGGAAACTAATATATATAATATATATAATAGGGTTATAAAGGTAACCCTAGTTATAAAGGGTTTAAACATTACTCTATATCTATAGTCGATTTTTAATCGCCAGTAACACTGCGCTCTTAATACCTGTTAAGCGCTATATATAGAGCTAGCTAAGAGCTTTTTGCTCGTACTAGAATGGCAAGAATTAGCTATAGGTTAATAAAGATATTTATATTTTAAGTCGGGCGCCACTATTATATAAGTACCCCACTAAACTTATACTATACTAAAATAAGTACCTAAGGGGCTATAGATAAAGGCTTTAATAGAGGACTCCTTATATACTATTTAAAGGCTTTTTTTTTTACCTATGTAAAGCCGTTTATAAAGCTAATTTAGTAAGTACTATATCTACTCCTGCTATAGATTAACCTACTATATAGCCGCTTCCTTGCTAACCCTCTAGACCTACGCGACCCGCTTAATCTCCTTAATAACCTTAAGCCGTAGGGAGTATTATTAAAGCTTATTTTACCAGCTAGCCCGCTATTTAATATCCTATTTAGAATCTAACACTACTATAGAAGAATTACCTCTAAGCCCTTTAGTTTACTTGCGCTAAAGGGCCTGTATAGACTTTACTATGCGGTATATATAATATATAGGCGGCTGCTTAAACTTAGGCCCTTACTATAGCTGCGGCTATAGCTACAATAGCGCTAGTAAAGGGGAAGCTATAGCGCTTACCCAGGCTAATGCGTACTAGCTTAATTCTATAATAAATAGAGGTAGGGCTAGTAGGTATATGTTACGGAGTAAGTGTAAGCGACGATAATATATAGCAAAGTAGATATTATTAAGCTACGTATATAAACTATGTAATAAAGTCAAGACGTTGCGTAAGAAGAGAAGGTAAGGAAACGGAAAGAAAGGTTATATATTGTTAGTTTGGTTGCTTGGTCAACACATACACGGAGTAGAATAGGATTTAAGGAGCGGTTCTGGCAGAACTTAGCAGGATTTGGTAGACTTAGTAGAATATAGTAGAATGCGGCAGATTGCCGTCAGATTGCTATAGATTGCCAGTAGATTGCTATTAGATTGTTGTCTCGCGGTTAGTTTCTTCTTGCTGCGTTAGTGGAAATAGGTAGACGGTAGAAATAGGTAGACAGTGGAAACAGGTGGACGTGTATAAGGTGTTACGGAGGTATCCCATAATAGTACCCCCTTTTTAAACTCGAGCTTCTGCAAGGTAGGGCTGTGGTAGTTTTAGGTAGAGTTTATAAAAGTCTTCTATAGCTTGTATAAGTCCTATAGAGTTAATGGGTTCCTAAGAGGGCTTAGTAAAGCCTCTCTATTTTGTAAGGTATATATATTTGCGTTTTCGTTTATCGTACTTAATATCGTTAACTCTTTTAATAAGGTACTTATCCTTATTATCCACTTTAACTAGTGGGGGAGGGTCTTGGATTTGTCTAGGTAGGGCGTCTAATATAGGGGTGGCAGGGTGGAGGACTAACGTATAGAATACGGAGTGGATTTTAACCATATTAGGGAGCTTTAGTTAGTAGGTATAAGGAGAGACAACTTTTTTAACCTTATAAGGGCCGGCGTTCTTCTAATTAAGTTTCTTAGTAGGTCGTTTTATGTTTAGATTTCTTATATCTAGCCAAATAAAGTCACTAATTAGTAGGCCGGTGCTAGGGTTCTACTCTTATTTACTGCGGCTTTGTAGACAGATTAGGCCTATATTATTTTATTGGTAAGAAACTCTTATAGTTCTTCTATCTTCTTTATAAATTTGTTTACTTCTATAACTTATAAGGCCTAATAAGCTAGGCGAGAAATATTACTAAAGGGTTTAAACCCCATTTACAGGTGCTAGCCGTAATTAGCCAGAAATGGGGAGACCTTTATAGTTTCTAAAACGGAGTTATTTATAGTAAACTTAGTAAATATAAGCTAGTCTACCCAGTTGTCCTATAAATACAACGTATATATTCGAATATACTGTTCCATTATAGCATTTGTATATTCCGTTTAACCATCTGTTTCAAGGTAATATGCTATAGACAATAGTACTTTAATATAGAGTTAGGTAGTTAGTTCTTTTTAAAACACTAAAACTAACTAACTGCCTCTATTAAAGATAATTATTTTAGAGAGTCTGTAGAGTTTCTATACGTAGTCCAGAAACAGTTAGGCAATAGTAGGTATTAATATATTAGGGCAGGCAATTAAGTATCTTATCTTAGATGGTCAGTCTATAACTACTATAATGTTTATACAGCCTTTACTTACGGGGAGATTAATAATAAAGTTAATTAAGATATCCTTCTATCTTTAGTCCGGAATAGGCAGTAGCTTTAGAAAGCCGTTATACATCTTATATAAAGCTTTGGCTCATTAATAGATATAGCAGCTAGAGACGTACCTTCGTATTATATTATATATATTCGGCTAGTAGTACTTCTATTAGAGTAGTTCTAGGGTTTTTCTACGGCCTGGGTGGCTAGCTACTAGTAGGTTATATACGTATTTAAAAAGCTTAAGCTTAAGTTCGTTGTGGTTAGGTATAATTAGGCGGTTCTAGTAGTACAAGCGGTCTCTATAAGCTTTATATTTACTTAGAGATATCTTTTTAGAGCGTCTAACGCTATCTTAAATTAGCTTAAGTGTCTCTTAAATAAACTTGTTATTTAGGTATTCGTTAATTATAATCTATTTAATTAATTAATTAGTTATTTTAAGGATATATACTATAAGGTCTTTAGCCAGGGGATTAAATAATTTGGGGCAAAGTAGGGTTTAACTATAGTAGGCACGCGCTTCTTCCTATACTAACATATCTTATAAACGTTAGGTTAGGGCATTAGGCTTCTAGCCTAAAACGCCTAGGCGGTATATAATTAAGAATTAGAAACAAGATAGGTATTTTAACCAGCGGGCCTAATAGTGGCTTAGCTACTTTATAATTATAAAATACTGTAGGTTCTTATAGTTGCTAAGGACCTTAATTAGAAATCCAGCGCCTTCTAGTTTAGGTTACCATTATTTAAAATATCTAATAATAGCTAACAATTCCATATTATAGATCTTATAGTTATATTTAACTAGACTTAGTCATTTTAAGAAGTATGCTATAGGGTATAGTACTCCTTCTTTATTATACTAAGACAGAATGCCTCTAGTAACGTAGTTAGATAAATTAGCTTCTATAATACTCTTTTAGTTTAGGTTAAAGTATTAGAGTATAGGTGCGGTAGTAAATATAACTTTTAGATAAGTAAAGGCCTTTTTACATTCCTTATTAAAGATAAAGGCTTTATCCTTTTAGGTTAGAGCTGTGACGGTGCTAGAGCGCGTTACCTGCCAAATTCTGCCATGCTGCTGCCATATTCTGCCAACCTACGATTGGCTCGCTTACCGCTAGCGCCTTGGCGGCTGCCCCTTTATATATGTTTACTATAGTCCTTATAACCCCCTTCTTTTCTTCTCCTTAGCTTAGTATCTTTATCAGATAGCAATCCACAAGCTTCAGTTTAGAGGCATTTATACGAGCCGTCACATTATACTAAGCTCTCCATACACTGCCTAGGAAGGCCTTAATAATATCCCCACATCTTAAAAGAAACTTCGTCTGCAACGATACGTTAACGCGCTATACTCAGACACCAGAACAACTTTATACTGCCTAGGAAGGCCTTAATAATATCCCACTTTATAAGCTAGATAGGACTGGACCTATACCCCTAGAATTAAAACTGAAGCGCATAAGACTAACAAACCCTAGGAGGCTAATAATGGTACCTAAAGTAAGCTTATCTAAAAGACCTACCTCCACTTAAGAGGAATATGAGATCTAATTAGGATTAGAAATTGAAGATAATAACAACATTACAAATATACGTGAATAGATTTACGCCCTCGCGGCCAATTAGAAGGTTAATTGTCTTCAAGCCCAAAGCATATAAGAGACTCTAAAGGAGATCCTAGAAAGCCTTACTGCCTTATAAAGCAGCCCAGCCTCCCCTTTACAAAGCCTTAGTTAACCTATTCACTTAACCAAATGCAATACACCAGGAAGTACGGATATAATAATAAAGTAATTAAAATCCGTTAAGCTTCCTGACCCTTAACTACTATCCAATAGAATAAACCCTACCTTTAAGAACTAGAGGATTTAAGTATAAGGAAAACTCTAAATTAACCACAACTATTTCCCCTCTAAAGAGGCCAAAATACTCTACCTTTTTAGCCAAACCATAGGGGACGCCTAATGTTACCTTTAAGCCAAGTTTAAAGATAACTCTCCTATCCAATTTGTATCTGTTAATAAGATACTACAGCACCTAGCGGCTATCTATGTTAACCTAAACAAAGTATGGGATACTTAGTATAACTATAACCGCCTAATAATAAAGCCGAACTAACCCTTTGCCAAATTCTAGACTCAATTCTTACACCTTATAGGAGAAGGCTAGGTCCCTCTTAAAAACTACTAATTAGACCTTTACAATAAACTAATAATTAGGCTATAAGAGAAGATTGCTATAACTCTAAACAACCTACTAACCTATAAAAGACTCGCAGCTTATTGCCTATTGTTGGACTTAGAGCTAAAGCGGATTAACGCCCACCCAGATCGGCAGAAGCGACCCTATAGCAATTAAAGCTTACCCACTACCCCTACGGGAGCTAGAGTAGGAAGACTAGCCATAACTACTGCTATACCAAAAGCGGTCACAACTACGCACCGGCGAGCCTCGCCTAATTAGCTATGTACCACAACCTTAACTAGTACTTATTGTAATACCCCAATCGACCCTACCACAGCTACTTGCTATAACTGCGATAAGGAGGGTCACTTTACCTTATCTTACCCAGAACTAAAGGATATTAAGGAGATAGAGGAAGAAGAAACGTCCAATAAGTCAGGAAAAGAAAAACCCTAGGAAAAGACTCCCCCCTAGGGTATCCTATTAATCTTAAAGAGATTAATCTAAGTTAGTTAATAGGTGGAAAACACTTTATAGTTCCATGTACAGTATCTTAAAATAGATATGGAGTTAACTTAACTGCCTTTATTAACACTAGAGCAAATGGCTTTGCCTTTATAAATACTGCCTATGCGATTAATGTTGCTAAGTTTCTAAATATAAAAGCCACCCTACTAGAGAAGCCTATTTAGGTAAAAGGCTATAACAGCTAAGCTAGTAAGCCGGTTACCCACGTCCTAAAGTTATATATCTCCTTTAATAGACAACATTAATACAGTATCCCCTTTTGCATCTTAGACCTAGGGTCCTATAATATAATCCTCAGCCAAAAATAGATGTCCTACTTTAATATTTAGCTGAATATACAACAAAGACAGTTCATTTGGCTGGAGGATAGGCCGAAATTACCCTCCTTTATTAGAGAAATCTAAACCAACCACAAGACACTAGCCGTGAAGTCTAACCCTATATACCAGCAGGATATCCAGGCCCGTGACCTAGCCTTTGCCTAAAAAGACGCCCGTCGCGAAGCTAGAAAGAACTCCGTACTAACAAAGATACTCTCCCAAAGCGCTATATTTAAGGAGGACTCTACCTACAAAAGTGGGACAGATAGTGGCATAGACAACGTCTAAATCGCGCAGATCTAACCAGTATGGAAAAGAACGTACCAATAAGATATAAGGGATAACCTTCAAAAGATGCGATAGGAGTTAAAAGGAGTAACAACAACGCTAATACCCCGAAGGGCCCTAAGGTCACGCACGCCCCTAGTATTATATAACCCCCCTATAGTAGACATTACCGTAATTAGCGCTATAGCATTCCACTTTAATATGTACCAGAAGGATAATAAGGTCTTTACAACAAGCCTATATAAGATTAACCGGATTATTAATAAGAGGGAAGAAAAGCTAATTAAGGAAACTAATAAGGAACTGGTTAAATATCTCCTTCCTACTATCTATACTAAGTACAAGGACGCATTCTCAAGGGCGGCTTTAGATAAGTTACCCCCTTACTAGACATATAATTACAAGATTTAATTGGAAGCCAATAACTCGCTAGGCTATAGCCCCCTCTACTAACAATTAATAGACAAGCTAAAAGCAACAAAGCAGTACTTAATTAATAACCTTAATAAAGGGTTTATTAAGCTAAGTTAAGCCCCTTTTGCTTCCCCTATCCTATTTATAAAAAAGCCTAGTAGAGGCCTTTGTTTTTATATTAACTATTAGAAGCTAAATGCTATTACTTAAAAGAATTGGTATCCTATTCCTTTAATTAACAAAACCCTCGCACATCTAAGCCGGGTAAAGATCTTTACTAAACTTAATATCCGCCAAGCTTTCTACCAAATTAGAATAAACCCTACATCTAAAGATTTAACAATATTCCGTACCCATTACAGGTCCTATAAATGCAAAGTTCTTCCTTTTAGACTAACAAACAGACTGGCTACGTACTAAAGGTATATAAATGACGTTCTTTTTAATTACCTTAACAAATTCTGCACGGTATACCTAGACAACATCCTCATATACTTAAACAACAAACTTAAGCACTAAGTTCATGTTAAGAAGGTCCTAGAGAGATTATGGAACACAGGCTTGCAAGTTAATATCAAGAAATATAAATTTGGGGTAAAACGCACAAAGTACCTCAGGTTTATAGTAAGTACAGATAGGATCGAAGTTAACCCTAAAAAGGTTAACGCAATCCGTAACTGGTAGCCCCCTTATACTATAAAGGGTATCCAGTCCTTTCTAGGTTTTTATAATTTCTACCGCCGATTTATCCATAACTACAGAGTAGTAGCAACGCCTCTTATACGACTTACCCGGAAAGACACGCCTTTTGTCTTTAATAACGACTATATAGAAGCCTTCGGAGAGTTAAAAGATTGGCTTATCTCTTTTCTAATCCTTTATTACTATAACCCGGACCTCAAATTAATATTAGAGACGGACGCTTCCGATAGAGTTATAGCGGGAATCCTATTACAGTTACATCTAAACGGCAAATAGTACCCTATCGCCTTCTTCTTGAAAACAATGGACTTAGCTAAGTATAACTACGAGGTATATAATAAAGAAATGCTAGCTATTATCCAATCATTGTCCCAATAGCGCGCAGAGCTTAAAGGCACAAACTCCCAAATTAAGATATATACGGATTATAAAGCCCTAGAGTACTTTATAACTATAAAGCAGCTTACTAGACAACAAGCCCACTGGGCCAAAATACTCTCTAAATTCTTCTTTATAATTATATATCGTTCTAGCAAGCAAAACACTAAAGCTAATGCACTAACCTAAAGGGAACAAGATGTAGGACCCTAGAATAAGCTAAAGACCTAATACCAGACGCGCGCCCTCCTTTATCCCGAACAGCTTAACCCGCAAATTCTTAAAGAACTAGACTCCAAACGGAATAAGCTAGCACCCTTAGAGGGAGTAGTCTTAGATAAACTAATAGGGCTAGTCAACCGCATCCTAACTGCAAACCGCACAGCTAACTCCCTAAAGGCCCTCTGTAACTAAGCCGCGAAGGAGGACCCTAATTTAGAAATAGAAGAAGGACTACTTCTATACTAAGAACGGCTTATAGTTCCAGATATTAATAACCTATAGACAAAATTAATCCGTAAAGCCTACTGTTAAGTCTCTACAGCATACCCTAGTTATAACAAGACCCACCAACTACTAGCGCCCCATTACTACTGGCGAGGACTTCTATCTAATATAGATCGATTTGTTAAAAACTGCCACGCCTATAGACGCGCAAATGCCCCTAGGGATTAAACTCCTAGGTAGCTACGACCGCTACCAGTTCTAGAACGCCCTTAGTAATATATCACTATGGACTTTAAGTCATTTCCAAAGGACGCCTACGGCTACGATGCAGCCTTTATAGTGGTTAACCGACTATGCAAGCAATCCGTCTCCCTCCCTTGTTTTAAGACCACAACTATAAAGGATATAGCCTGCCTTTACGTTAGCAACATCTATTAATTCTACGGCGCCCCTAAATTAATTATCTCTAACCATAGCCCCCAGTTTATATTAGATTTCTAGAATAAACTCTGCCGTATCCTTAGGATTAAGATTAAGCTCTCTACTATATTCCACCCTTAGACTAACGGCCAAACCAAGATTATAAACCAGTACCTTAACTAGCGACTACGGCCCTTTATAGACTACTATCAGGACAACTAGTCGGAATTACTGCCTATAATGGACTACGCGCAGCTTACACTCCCCTATAACAGTATAGGGATGTCCCTATTCAAACTGCTCTATGGGTATACACTATAAACGTCCTTTAATTGGGATAGGCCTACGGAACCCACTACGGCCCGCGAACGCCTTAGCCATAAAGAGGCCCGGGCATTTACTGAGAGAATATATAGAGCCTAGAAGACTGCTTAAACAGTTATAAAAAAGGTATAAGAAAAAAAGAAGTCTAATATAAACCAATATTATCACAAGGAAGACTTCTAAGTAGGAGATAAGGTATAGGTGTTAATAAAGAACTAGAAAACCTAGAGGCTAAGCCGCAAGTTAGACCACCAAATGGCTGGCCCATACAAGACTCTTTAAAAGGTAGAATACTCTTTTAAGGTTAAGCTACCAGAGTTAATAAGGATCCACCCCATCTTCTCTCCAGACCAGCTACAAAAGGCTGCAGATAATCTACTACCTAGACAGTATAACGACCCCCCACCACTAATCCAGATTGCTAAGGACGAAGAATAGAAAGTTAAAGAAATCCTAGCAGTAAAAAAGGTCCGTAATGTCTTAAAATACCGTGCAAGCTGGGTAGGCCATAACGATAACCTAGAGTGGTATCCCGCATCTAATTTTAAGTACTCCCCCTATAAGCTACAGGACTTCCACCTAGCCCACCCTAACCTCCCTGGACCACCACGTAAATTAGACAACTGGATTAAATGCTAGGAAGAAGGGTTAGATAATTACGACAATTTGGACGATAATAGGGAGCTTAGACAACGCCTAAGGGCAGGCTTTTTCAGGAGGGGGGGGTAATGTAACGGTGCTAGAGCGCGTTACCTGCCAAATTCTGCCATACTGCTGCCATATTCTGCCAACCTACAATTGGCTCGCTTACCGCTAGCGCCTTGGCGGCTGCCCCTTTATATATGTTTACTATAGTCCTTGCGACCCCCTTCTTTTCTTCTCCTTAGCTTAGTATCTTCATCAGATAGCAATCCACAAGCTTCAGTTCAGAGGCATTTGTGCGAGCCGTCATAAGAGCTATAAGAGGTAAAACCAAAGTAGAGAAGTTATTAATAAACCGTTAGTAGAAGTTAGCAAATCCTATAAAGGCCCTTACATCCTTAATATTCTTAGGTTCTTGCCAGTTTATAATTACTTCAATCTTCTTTAGGTCTATTTGTATGCCGTTTATAGAGATAATAAGTCCAAGGTATAGAACTTCCATTTTATAGAATTCGCATTTATTTATATCTAACTATAGGCTAGCTCTACGTAGGGCTTCTAGAATAAGATTAACATATTTCTTATATTTAGTTAGGTTATTACTATATACTAAGATATTGTTAATATAAGCAGTATAAAAAACGTCTAGGTAAGATTATAGGGTATTATTTATAAAGTGCTAGAATAAACTTAGGGCATTTACAAGGCTAAACGGCGTTACTAAGTATTTAAATAGTTTATATCTAGTATAAAATGCAGTAAGCTATTTATCTCCTTTTGCAATATAGAGGCGGTTAAATGCGTAAATAAGGTTAAGTTTCGTGTAGTGGCGAGCCTTACTTAATTGGTTTAGTATCTCTTAAATTAACGGAAGCGGGTACCGATTCTTAATAGTAATAGCGTTAAGAGCTTAGTAGTCTATATAGAAGCGTAGACCGCCGCCAGGTTTCTTAATAAAGATTACAGGTATAGCTATAAGCGAAGAGCTTACTCTAATAAATCCCTTACTTAGGTGCTCGTCTAAATACTTTAATAGTACTTTAAGTTTGTTCTAGGACATTCTATACAAGGGTCCAAATCCTAGCTATTTTCCTTCTTTAAGTACAATCTTATAGTTATATAGTTAGTATTCTACTAACTTATCGGCTTCCTTTCGTAAAAATGCCTCTAGGTATTTATAGTAGCATACTAGTACTTTTATAGTAGGGTTAGTGTATTTCTTTAGTGCTAGGGCCTTTTTAATATCGGCTATTGTAACAGTAAAGATTGTATATTTAGGGTTTTTAGCGAGTCGTGCTAACGGGGTAGCTCCAATTATATAAATATCTAAGGTATTAAGCGAGCTTAGATTATCCTTAGTTTTTTATATAGTTTCTTATTTAACTTTAGGTTTAGTGTTAAATACGGAGTTAGTATTAGATTTAGGTTCGGGTTCTTTAAGAATCCTTTTTATAGTGGAATACCAGTTCTTCTAGTACTTTTATATATTAAGCTTAAGCTTCTACTTAGTTTAGGGCGGTACAGTAATTAGAATCGGTTTATATAGTTTAGTATAACTTCTAGGTTCTTAGTGGACATCAGTGGAAATCTTATATTAGTAAAATTCAGTAGAATTCTTGGCTTAGTGAAATTGGGTAGACTTTTTAGGTATAGGGTAGACGTTAGTAGAAATTTTAAACTAGTAGATCCTAGTAGATTTTTCAGATTTCGGTTTGGGTTCTAAGCAGTAAGTTATAAGGCACTTCTACTTATAGCAGAAGGCGGTAAATAGAAGCTTAAGGTTGTTCTAATTAATGGTTACCTTATATAGCTTTATTTAGGGTTGCCAAAGGATTACTAGGTAACCTAGGGTAGTCATAAAGAGTTTAATTAATTCTTTGTGGTTTAAGTATTGGAGTCTTAGGGCCGCTATATAAGTAATACAGCCTAAGATAGTATGTTTGCCATTAAATCCAAATATATCAATATGCCGGTTAAGGGGTGTTAGGGTAAACCTATTATCTTACGCAAAGATCTTATTAATAAATCCTATACTACTAGCTCCTGTATTAATTAGGACTTAAGTATTAGCCTATTAACCTTTCTGCCAAAGACGGCAGTTAACAGTTATACTACAATCCTAAGAGTTAGGGTTTACTATATCTAATATATTTAATAAGATCCTGTAACATAGCTATCCCAGAGAGCGACTTAACTCTAGGATATACCTTTTAGTGGCAAGCAGAAAGGGGTTCCTCTAGAACGTCGGTTATAACTTTATCCTTATAAGTGGTGCTTACTAGACGTAGGGCTGGAGCTAGGTAAAGATTAGGGACGGTAACTGGAGGATTAGTATAGTAAACGCTACTAGTATTAGCCGTTTATAAATTCTTTCGGAAAGGGACGGAGCAGTAGTTAGAGATATAAGCGTCACTTCTACACTTAAAATAGAGGCCGTGTTTAATGCGTTGTTCTTATTTAGCAGATTCTTTTAGGGCATAGGAAAGGGTCCCAGTATTAATATCTATGGCGTTTAAGTCCTTACGGGTTTTAGGTGGTTAGGGGGCAGAGTATTAAGGTATACGTTTCAGGGTAAGGCGTAGTAAGTCGTTATATAGGCTATTAATAATGTTAGTATAGGCAGTAACGGTGCCTAGCAGTTTAACTCCTATAAGAGATGCTTTTAATTTAGGGTTTAGAGATTCTACTAGGTAATTAATTAAGGCGGGTTCGTTCTATCTAGTCTCCTTAGCATAGTGGTGGAATTTAGTAAAGTATAATACGAAGTTCTTAGAACCCTATATTATTTTATTTAGTTTCCTTTATAATATAGCGACTTAGTTAGGGTCGCTATAAGATACTTCTAGTATAGTGACTAGTTCCTCTACTGTACTTAATTGGAATAGGTATATAGTGCCCGCGGCATCTCCTTTTAGGCGGCTTATAGCGTAACGGAGTTAACTATTAGGGGTAGGGTAACGATCGATATTGCCGCTTAGCTTGTTTTAAAGTTAGTTAAAAAAAAAAGAGCATAGCTTACTCCTTTTACTAGAATAGGCAGGAGGATTAGGGAGGCGTTTAAATAACTTTTTTTTTGGGGTATTAACTAGTGAATTTAGGGTTAAGGAGTTAGTTTTAGATACGTTCTTCTTATCTAGTGTTTGTGGGTTAATACTAGTAGGGATAGGTAGGGGCGACGGTATAGTAGATGGTGGGTTATAACGAATCTCTTTAACTTCCTTTCTTAGAGATTGGATTGTCTCGTAATATTAAGCTTCTTATTAAGTAAGAGCGTCCGTAAAAGCCTCTTAGAGACTTCTTATTTATTTAGTAAATAGGGCGCGTAGGTCGCTTATAAACAAGGGGGTTTCCAGGTTATCCTACATATTAGTTAGGGCAGGATGGAGTGTATAGTTTAACGCAACGTAGTATTATAGAGTAAGTGCGAGCGACGATAATATATAGCAAAGTAGATGTTATTAAGCTACGTACATAAACCATATAATAAAGTTAAGACGTTGCGTAAGGAGAGAAGGCAAGGAAATGGGAAGAAAGGTTATATATCATTAGTTTGGTTACTTGGTTGATATATACACAAAGCAGAATAGGATTTGAGGAGCAGTCCTAGCAGAACTTGGCAGGATTTAGTAGACTTAGCAGAATATAGTAGAATGCGGTAGATTACCGTTAGATTACCGTAGATTGCCAGCAGATTGCTATTAGATTGTTGTCTTACGGTTAGTTTCTTCTTACTGCGTCAGTGGAAACGGGTAGACGGTGAGAATAGATAGATGGTAGAAATAGGTGGACGTATATAAGGTGTTACGGAGGTGTCCCATAACAGTATACTATAATAGTGCTAGGGTACTACCCCTATAGCTAACTTGGCGTAATATCTAGAGTTTGCTTATACTATATATATTACCTCCTAGGGCCTCCTTTCCTCTTCTTCTTCTCCTTAGCTTAGTATTCTTATATAGTAGTAATCTATAAGCTTTGGTTTAGAAGCATTTATATAAGCCTATTATATTATACTAAGCTCTCCCTACATTGCTTAGGAAGGTCTTAATAATATCCTACCCTAAAAGAAGACCCTTGTCTATAACAACGCGTTAACGGTTATACTTAGATACTAAAAAACTTATACTACCACGTCTAGGAAGGCCTTAATAATATCCCACTTTTATAGGATAGACTGTACTTAACCTATACCCCAAAATTAAACCCAAATTATACAATTCTAATAAACCTTAGGAAGCTAATAATGGTACCTAAAGCAAGCTTATCTAAAAGACCTGCCTCTCCCTAAAAGGAATATAAGATCTAATTAGGATTAGAAATTAAAGACAATAACGACGTAATAGATATACGCGAGTATATTTATGCCCTTACGGCCAATTAGAAGGTTAATTGTCTTTAAGCCTTGTCAGAAATTAGCGATAAGGTGCTGACTAAGCTCTGGACACATTGCGAGGTCAAGCTCTGCATATAATCTATATAGACATCAACCGTATCTACTGCATCACGAATCAATCAATATTTATCATCTGCGTTATCTCTATCATTAAATAGACCCTCAAGACACCTCCGCTGTAACCTTATGACCTTGTAATTCCAACAGGTTATAAGCCTGGGTAGCGACACCTCTCCTGACTCGAAAATCGACCCTGAAAATAACCTCCTCTACCTTAACCTCAACGACACCTACATACGATCACAAGGCCGGTAAAATCGTCATTTTTAATGGAGATAACTTTGCAGACTAGGAGCGCACCTACGAGGTAGCCCTGATTATGTTAGAGGGCTGGGATTTTGTTACTAGTGTAGAGGACCTAAATTAAGTTAATTTAGCTAACGGAAGAAGAAGATAAGGGGAAGCAAATAAGATTATCTATAATTTAATAGGAGATGACCGTTAGGAAGAGATACGTGCGATAATAAAGGCGTACAATATTTAAGGAATGTGGGAAGGAATAAAGAAGTTTAATAAGGCTAATAATGAGGTCTATATCTCTAGACTCTACAGAGAGTTCTATAGCACTATATTTAACCCTATAAAGATGCGAATTATTGAGTTCCTCTAAATACTTAATTGATTTAAGATTAATCTAGCCTTAACGCCTCGAGCACTTACCAACAATAATATTAAAGAGTAGCTCCTCTTGGCCCTCCTAAGTAATGTTATATGGTAGAATGTGAAGACCTGGTGTCTACGAGACAAATAAGACCTTAAGAGCTGCATTACCCTTCTTTAGGAGTAAGAGACTGCTCTCCCTATATAAGTACAAAATGCAGCACTTATACACGAGAGGAAAGACGAACCTAGGGGGAGAAGGGGAAACCGAGGTTGAGGTCGAATAAGGGGCAAAGGCCGTGCTAGTAGATTCGATTATTCCTTATTACGTTATCGCTATAGCTTATCATCTTAAGTGAGCAAAGAGCTAAGACGACCAGAAAGAGACGAGTGCAGAGTATACTATTAGAAAGGTCACTACTAGAAAAACTGTCCCCTACTTAAGCAATTCCGATTTAATAATACTAGGAAGATAGATTAAGGTGCTCCTAAGGTAGAGGAAGTAGGGAATATAGTAATAGCTAAGAAAGAATTTAACAGCAATTTAATCTACCTTAACCCTAACCCTAAACATGCTATACTTACAACGACGTCTCTAACTTAGGCTCTTAACTTAGGAGTAACTAAGCACTTTACTAGTGACTAATCAGACCTAATATACTTAAAGAGATGGAATACGCCACAACAGGTCCGTACTGCGAATGGGACCGTTGTCCCTACTATAGGCTATAGTTAAGTTTAAATTGGTACCCTAAGGCTAAAAGATGTCTGGCTTGTACCTTTGTTTAAGTTAATTAAGCTAATCTTAGTAAGAACTCTCACTTAGAAAGGCTACTTAATTATATTTAACCTAGATAATTAAGCTACTAGTAAGCATAAATTAGGTATAACGTTTAAGGCTACTATAAGAAACAACCTCTACGTGCTATAAGAGCATTAGGAAGCATTTAATGCGATAGTAGAAGTATATAATTTATAACTAAACGTCAGTGAAATAGATGCTGAGCTATGGCACTGCTGAACTAGATATATAAATTACAGTAACCTATTTAAGCTACAGCACTCCTTACTAGGCATAAAGCTTAAGAAGAGAGCAGTACTAGTTAGTAAGAGTATATACAAAGCTTATCTAGCTAGGAAGATGCGAGAAATACTAAGCAAAAAGATAATTAAGCGTAAGAAGATACCTAGTCGAGGGCTATACCTAGATACTACGGGACAAATCGGTATATTAATTAAAGGTTATAACTACTACCTCCTAGCCCTAGATGACGCCATATACTATACTTAGGTTATTCCTCTTAAAACCCTCTAAACTAAAGAGGTACTGCCGTATATCAAAGAGATTATTGTAAGGGCAGAGAGGTTCACTGGTAATAAAGCTGCATGGATTTAAGCGGATAATGGAAAGGGGGGGTTTAGCTATAGATTTTAAGACAAACTAATACCCTAGGGTATTAACTTTGAACCTTATCCGCCATATAAGCACTTATATAATGGCGCAATTAAGCGCGCGATCTACACAGTTAACTATAAGATAAGGTCACTTCTATTTTAAGAAAATATACTAGTTAAACTTTGGTGCTACGCAGTTAAGTATACTGTCTGGATCAAGAATTAAGTACCTACCTTAGCACTTCCATTTAACGACAAGTATAGTGGTGCTATTATACCCTATAAGGCATATACCTAATAAGTTCCTAACTTAAAGAATCTAGTTGTTTTTAGGTGTTATGCCAATCCAATTAATACGCTTAAGAAATACCCTAGAAAGTATAATTTAAGAATAAAACCTAACTACGTTTTTATAGGGTTAAAAGGGAGTAGTTAATTTAAGATAATAAACCTATATACCTAAGCAATTAAGCTATTTGGAGATGCTAAAGTGAACAAGTATAGGTTCCCTTATAGAGCACCTTAGGTATAAGCTATAAGATATAGTAACCAAGTAGGCCGTTTAGATTAAGTAGGAAACCTAGGTTAAGATTAAGCGGGACGCTTAAATTATGCTATAAGCTAAGCCGCGAACTAACCTACACCTCCCCCTACTACTTTAAACGCGCCGACAGAGACTCTAGTTGCGAGAACTATAAGTAGGCTAGATAGTGACCAAGTAGGCCGCTCTAAACAAGTAGGAAGCCTAGGTTAAGACTAAGTAAGCCACTTTAATTAAGTAGAAAGCCTAGGTTAAGATTAAGTAGGACGCTTAAATTAAGGTAATGCTAAGGGTGGGACGCTTATATAAAGTACATTAATACGTATTCCTTATGCGCAGAGAATAAGGTCTAGAAGGTTACTAAATATAAGGGTTTTCAACAATACGGTGGTTTAGTTAGTAATAGCTATAAAAGCTATTTACCTAAAAGCTAAGAATACTACCTCTATAGGAGCACCTATAGCACCTTTTAACACTATTAAGTTAGATTAGGCCTTAAGGGAGGACACTCCT
>Ga0307507_10004488_pt1 | contig 24660 bp, 7 predicted proteins | sample 7_EM_MG_FD_207223 | JGI IMG/M metagenome (GOLD analysis project Ga0307507, IMG submission 207223) | Populus trichocarpa ectomycorrhiza microbial communities from riparian zone in the Pacific Northwest, United States - 7_EM | ecosystem: Host-associated > Plants > Roots > Unclassified | place...
TAGCTATTACCTAGTAGGAAAGAATTAGCTAAAGAAACGTTAAGAGTATTATATAATATACCAATGCGGTCTGTATTATATCCTTAAGAATATTAACTAATTCTAGAACCCTCTCTAGTGTCGTACAATCTCCTTAAAGAAATAGAGTTGCTTTATAGAAAGACTAAAGGAAATCACAAATTGTATAAAGATGTATCCATTCACTTATTAAGAGGATATCATCTTCTAAGAAATCATTCTTATAGTGCTCCATATAGAGTTAAAGCCCAGCCTTTACCTTATCCTCTAGAGCTATACATAATATAAGAAACCAGCTATTCCATCTTATACGATTATTAAGAGGAATTATTTTACCAGTACGTTTAGTAAACCATGCCGTACGGTTAGCTGAGCTGCGGATATAAACAATATGGTTATAAAGCTTTCCCATTGGCCCCATAATATCTTAAATATTTTTACCTCTTTTACACTTTTCGTTTGATACTAGCTCTAATTCTTTATCCTTTTTCCTTTTCCTTTTAGCCAGTGGTAGTACTTATTGTATAACCTCTTCTTCCTCTTCTTCTTCTTCATTCCGGTCCTTATTCTCTTTATTATACGAGTTTATAAGCTTCTTATCCTTTTTTAAACTAAATAGAAAAGCCTAAACAATAAGATTAATAACGTGCCCCTAATAGCGAATTCTTTAATATATTGCAATCCAGTTGATTTTATACTTAAGACTAAGCCATTGGCCAATTATACAACAGAGAACATTATTTAATCCAGCATTATCGCCAATAAGAGCTCCAATCTTTGTTTTAATGCCATACTTAATAAGAACTAGACGAAGCGCCTCCTATTAATCTGCACTACTTTAACTAGATATTATACGAAGGGCAATTAAGGGGTTCCGGTATTCATCTTGGATATTAACAAAGCTAGCACAGATTCTAAGAAGAAGGGCATAACTTAGAGAGGTCCAGACGTCTATAGCAAGGTAAATATTTGTCTTTGCAGATTAAAGTACTTTTCGTACAATATCTTAACTCTTAGTAAAGTGTTCAAGAATCCAGGCCGTAATCGTTAAGTGGTATATAGGGATAATTGAGGGTGCTTCTTAATTCAATACTTTCACAAAAGCATGAAACTCTGGCCATTCCATATATAAGAAGGGAAGCCATCATACAATAATTAGATCTAGAAGTGCTTGCTTTACGGTATTTCAATGTACCATACGCTTTAGAACCTTACCCTTAAGACCTTAAACTTCTCCTTTCACTAAAAGCTTTTAATATAGTTCTAAAAGAGATCTCTCCCCCTAATCTTTCACTATCGTACGCTCCTGATTCTCTACTAGATTCTATTTAATATCATGTTTTCTAAGATGGCCTTATAATCCAACGGTTAAGGAATGGTGTCCTTTTGGGTCTTAAGGAGGACAGTATTTATAAAAGTAGCGTTTCTTTGTACGAGCTTTTTCTTCCTTTGTTGCCGTACGAGTATGTTTATAAATTGAGGAGACTTGTCTTAAGGTCTGTGTAGTTAGGATTAAACCGGTATTAGCTTCGGTCTTAACGCCGCTTAGGGGGGTAGAGGGTATATTAACTTCAAGAGGGTTATTATCGAGGTTTATAGAATAAGTTTCACTAGTACTAGCCATATTTATAGCGTTGTATAATAGAAATAGCTGTGTAGTTAAAATTCTGCGGATGCCAAGACTTATCCGGATATTATCCGATATCCGGGCTATCCTCGGATAGGATTATTATCCGCCCGACCGGATAGGATAATTTATCCTCCGCAAGCCTGCGCCCATATATGATTGGTGCGCACGGGCCATATTTTATAGGACGTTATTATCGGTGCAAGGGATACCGTTTTAAATGCTCAAAGCAGGTAATGATACATTAAAATGGCCGTGCGTGATCAACGGCGCCTTCAATGGGAACTTGGACGTGATAGAATGTTGTATGAGCCATAATCAAGTTTGAATCGCGGGGTGCATGCTCTCACTCGGAAAGACTCCAGCTGAAGCTGAAATTTCCCCACACCGCACACCCTTTAATGCTTTTTCTGATGAAGCACTCCTGGTCCATTGCGTGTATTACAATACCTTAGTCACTCGATGTTCTCAATCTCCGGTCACAACAAACCTGAGAGAAAAGACAACCCCAAGACCCTGAAACGCCCCTTCTCAACTGACGTCCTGAATTTGAGAATGTTAGCATCGCTTACTGAAATAGAGGGCGATAATGATGCTGGAAGCTCCACCTGCCATCCTTGACACATTACCCACCTTACATGAGCTAGCGTACCTCACAAAAGCACCATCATTCCGATACCCACACGGGCCCTTCATCGCCGCAGACCTAGACGTCACATGCCTTAATAAAATAAATAATCTCCTCTGGTTGTGTGGACACCCGATTCCGCCCGCACGCTGCATCGACATCTGGCTTATTCGCTCGCAGTTAGACTTCAAGCTGGCCGAGAGCCTAAACTTACTTCCTGATGGCCTGAAATGGACGCAGTGGTGCATCCTCTCAGAAGAACGCTTGTTGGATATTGGGCGCTCCTAAAGATCGTGTGAGCCCAAGGTATCATTACGGCGAGTTGAGACGTCCGTGTATCGATGCAATTTATCGCTTTACGCCACGCTTCTTCTTGCGATACTCCATTGCTAGGTATTTCTACAAGGAGGACCTCGCGGTCGTGTTTCATAAGCGTCAGGTTGCATGGCTCGTCGTTGCCTTTGTCTTCTTCAGTCTTATTCTTTCCGCTATGCAAGTGGGTCTTGCGGTTACGCCTTTGAATGATAATTATATCTTTGGTAGAGCGTTATATGGCTTTGTTGTTTTTACAATTTTCCTCGTCACATTTACCATGACTGTTGTGCTTGTTGTCTTCGTCAGCCTGTGGATTTTCGATAAATTAAAAGCTGTCTTTCAAGCGAAGAAGGGGATGGAGGGAAGATTTCGGGACAGGATGGGGGAGAGACGAGAGCTTTGATAACTTGGGTTTGGCTAGTAGTAGAGCCTCTAGCGTTGCTCTAGGAGGATATGAGCAGGAATGGAATTACAGTAACACGCTTCCACGCAACGCAATGCATATGGCCTAAAGGCCCTGGATCTTATCAATGAGTTTCTCGGACCGGAGAGGTGCCGATTAGAGGATATAAATGCTGTCCTTTTGTCTTTAGGTTTGTAGGACTTGACTTCACAGCTCAAAATAAGAAAAGGCATTAATTAAAAGCAGACTAACTGTTAAAATCGCTTTCCTTGGAATTTAGACCTTATTTCAAGATGATCCTAAGACATCACTTTCATCCCAAATCAGATTATGCTCGCCAAATCTCTGTAAATTGGGCTGTCAGAATTCGCAAATCTTCCTTTCATGCTCCAAAACCGGTTGTCCAGTCCGTAAAGCCCAGACTATCAGGAGTTGTTCGGCGTAACATCAGATAAAATCTTCGTAGACTTCCTTATCACTATTGACTTTGGCAAGTTTCGTCTCAGGTAACACTCCCCTCGGATCACCTGCCGGTGGTGGGATATATACGTACGGCTCCTGCCCCGGAAGTTTCCTCGCCATAGTCAGTCCACGCTCAAGCCGCTCATCCCAGAGCAGTAGAGTCCTCTTGCGGAACGCATTGCAGAAACTCCGGAAGGCAGTCGAAAAGGAGCTCGCTAAAGGTACCAACAGCTGCGTCTTGGGTAGCTGAGAAGGTTTTGAGAGACGGATATGGGTGCAGTATGTATGCGGTTGGGTGTGTGACTCGTATAACCGTAGGTGGTAGCGCTCGTTACGGTTGTTGGCGAGGTCGATGCGGGTCAACGTAACATCATATTCAAAGCCTGTACTATCAATGTAGATGTGATAGAGGTCTGTTGGCTCGTCAGCCCCCGGAGCGTTAGTGTGGAGGCCTGACGGGGCTTGTTGATGAGAGATTGAGGTAGGCTTTTGGGTAGCAATCGGGACCGTTGGCACATTTGTAGCGGCACGTTTGGCACGGGCAAGTTGGAGGGCATCGAGGGAGGAGGAAAACCATGAAGTGGATGCAGGCTTGGATCTGGTCTTGGACATACCAGAGTGTAGGTCCGACATGGCAGATTTGCAGCCTCTTCCGAATTTAGCCACTAGATTTAGGCTTGGTCAGTAGTGATTTAAGACGTGATGCCGAATGATTCCAGAGTATGCTGTAAATTCGAGGGTGTCTGAGGATGCTTATAGGAGTGAAGGGTTGGATGTGATGCGGATTTGGCTCACCGTCATGCTTTGCCTGCTTGCGCTCTTTTGCCCTTCTTTCGTTCTTCTCCTTCAGCTTTGCCTTGTCGATTATTTTCCATAAATAAGGCTTCTCTCGCTTGTGAGTGCTATTTTGCAGCGAGTCCTCGAGCCAGTCAAACGTCACAACCTTGATATCCGTGTTCCTTTTGGCGGCCTTGACTGTAGGAGTGTTAGTTTTATTTTGATATGGGATAGCTGAGGCGGAGAAATAACCCACCGAGCGGCGCTTGCTTCTTCCAGTGCTCCTTGGAACAGATCAAATGAGTAGTGTGTGCTGTGACACTGGTAGCCCAGGTACCACCGTTGGATTCGACCCATCTCTTTATATCTCTGTATGAGTGAGAGTCGAAGTCACCAGTAGCGACAATGGTGTACTTGGAGAGCGGGTTCTTCATGTTGATCTTGGGGTAGGCGATAGCTCAAGAAATGCTGCTTGACATGAGTCTAGGTCTACGTGGTGGAAACGGCAAAGGCGTGATGTTAAGACCACAACGGATTAGTGGAAAGCGGGCTCTGAAGATAAGAAAACAAATTCACTACTACGGGATAGATGAGACGATTGAAATCAGTTGAAAATGGAGTGGTTGTTAAGATGGAATAGAATAGAAAGGTGAAGTTAAAAGACTGGTGAATGTTAAGTTGGAGACGGAGTGGAATTAGCCGATTGACTGCTGTGAAGGATGGGTAGATATTCATGAGGCAATTTAATGTCTAAGTGGCACGTTTGCTTGACATGTTAGCTTTTAGTGGTCATTAACGCATTTTCATTCAGTTTGCTAACCATCTGCGAACATGTCTACGTAGTTATATCTGCCTGAAGCCCTTGAACTGACCTTTAGATCCGGAGTAAACAAGTATTTGAATTCAGGTGCTTACATCTCGAGAAGGAAAATATCAGAGTGCCTTCGCTGCTGTAATGAAAGCTTGAATCTTCTGTAGACTCTGCTCTCCGTTCTCTTCAACGCCACTACTGACATCCACAGCCTTCACCCGTTTTCTCAGATCGCCCAGATCTTCGATTATGCTATGGACATTGCTAGGATCTAGCCCGCCGGCCAAGATAGCTTTGAGGCCCTGATCTTGTGATAGAGTTCTCTTCACGTCTGCAAGGTCTAGCTTCTTGCCTGAGCCACCAGCACCCGAGTCAAGCAATGGAAGCGCATGATAGCCCCTCAATCCAAGACCGGGCTCATTAGGTTTGAAACTTCTGATTACTGGGACTGGAACCAGCTTAGCCCACTCGACTGGTTCTGAGCCGTGGAATTGGACAACATCAAGGTTAAGAAGCCGTTGCTGAGACAGGACGTAATCAAGAGGCTGATTTTGAAAGACGCCTACAAGAAGAGCACGTTCTGGATGTAACAGCTGATAGGTAGAGGTATGGTCGAAGTAGTCAGAGGCCACTTTTGGTGAGTTTGATGACTTTTCGATTCCTCTTCGCGGCTTCTGGGTAGAGTGCACAACTTGGGAGATCTCTAGTGCAGTCTCCTGTGAGACTGTGCGTTTCCGACCTTCTACAAGGATCATTCCAACTAGGTCCGCTCCAGCTTCGACTTCAGCCTTCGCTGCTTCTGCGCTGCGAGTGCCGCAGATCTTCACAAGAAGTTCCTTCTTATCTTTGGGTTGCACGCCTTTCTCCGCGCCCCCGAGGAGCTCTGAAATAAACTGAGCAGTATCTGAAGCTCGCATTAGTGCCTCACCTACTAGAACAGCACTGACCCCATTCTTTGTATACGGCTCAACATCCTTCGGCCCTGATATACCACTCAGTGCGCATACCACTGTTTCTGCTGGCACCATGTCCATCAAGCGGCTTGTCGTATCCAGATCCACTTCGAAACTGGTAAGGTTGCGGTTGTTGACGCCAATCACCTTTGAACCTAGCTCTACAGCAATGTGCATTTCGTCCACATTGTTTACTTCTACTAAGGGTTCCATTCCAAGAGACTGAGAGTACGAGTACAGCCTTCTAAGGGTCGCTTCATCGAGCATTTTGACGATTAGCAGAACTGTATCTGCTCCTGCGACTCTCGCTTCCAGGATTTGGTATTCGTCGAAGATAAACTCCTTCCGAAGGACTGCTGGTCGGTTGGGCATGCCTTCAAGGCTTTGTCGAACAGCTCTCAGATCATCAATGCTTCCTTTAAACCACTCTGGTTCGGTGAGCACTGATATAACGCTAGCACCGGCAAGAGCATATGTCCGAGCTTGAGCCGGTGCACACGTTGACAGAGAGATAACTCCCTTTGAAGGAGATGCTCGCTTAATTTCGGCCATCAAGGACAATCTGTATGGTGACTGCTTCAATCTTTCTGGGAATGAGATCTGGGGAGGCGAGAGATTGAGGTCATACGATGCTTGTAGATCGCTGGGCCTTTGAGAGGGGATCTGCTTTTGCTGCGCAACTGCTGCTTTGCGATGGTCGTAGATCTTCTCCAAAATTGACGTTTTCTTGTCCTTCGTTGTGGACCCGTTTGTGGCGTTCGATGAGCCGTTAGAGACATCTCCAACCGCTCCTGTCGCTTTAGCATGAGCTTGCCCAGAAAGCCTCTCATTTTCTGCCCACGTCCCTCCCTGCATCCGCAAAAAGTTTCCTAGCATGACCCTCCCCTGTGCGGTTAATATGCTCTCGGGATGGAACTGGACACCCTCCACCAAATATTCCTTATGGCGGACTCCCATAATAATACCTTTGCCACCACCTGGACCTGAAGCAGTCCAAGAAGTTACTTCGAGACAATCCGGGAGTGTAGGATGAGTGCCGGCTAGCGAGTGGTATCTTGTCACAGGGAGGTCTTGAGGGAGGTTTGCATAGACGCCTTTTGAATCATGTCGGAGCGGGGAGGTCTTCCCGTGCAGAATTTCGCCGGTAACATCAACGCGTCCGCCAAACACAGAAAATATGCATTGTCTTCAGAAGTCAGTCAAGCCACTCTGGAGGTCGCGATGTATCCAAGACTCACTCTCCCATGCAAACACCAAGCACCGGTATCTTTCCGCTGAAGTGCCGGATGGCATCTTGGCTTATCCCCGCGTCAGTATCAGGGTGTCCCGGCCCAGGGCTGACCACAAGCTGTGTGGGATTTTTCGCAATTAGGTCCTCAAGGGTAATTTCATCATTGCGGTAAACCGTGACACTAGCACCCTCGAGTACTAAATATTGATACACATTCCACGTAAATGAATCGTAGTTATCAATGAGGACTAGGTTCGATGCAGTTGATAGTGGGGGGGAAGGTGAGGGGTGATGCGGCGAATGGTCGATGAGATCGAGACCAGGCATTGCACGGACAGAGCCTGAAGCCAGGTGGATATTCACGAGGCGCAATTGAAGGAGTTTTCAAAAATTGTATTTAAAAGGCTCCCGTAGTTCTGTATATCCGAAATGTTGTGTGGAGGGTGACTTCGGTGCGAGCACACACGGAAAAGATGCGGACAGATCGGACATCCCGAGATCGGGAGCGGAGGACTTGGCACTGAATTTGGCGGAGCGGAATTGTCTTTTCCAGCCAATTATGGGGTAATCATCGTCGCAAAAGTGTTTAGAAGTATTCATAGGTCTAGCAGAAAGATGGCCAGTTGCAAGTGATATGGGAAACGACATAGTTCGGGCCAAACAATTCCATTAATCACTAGAAAACATTAGGACTATTCATCTAGAGGCTTCTCTGGAATGTATCCCTGTATGCGTTTAGAATTCCTAAGCCCGGCCGCCACGCCGTGGTCAGGGAACACCGAAGCATTGATAATTGGTGTCGTTCGTCAGAGAGCGGAGCGGAGGAAATACGGACGTAACTCAACTGCCCATACCGCACGGGCCCGCACGGGCCCGCCACTAAAGTAGTCGTATTACTAAGCACCGGTAAAATACTCATTATATAGTAATTTAATATAACCAGAGTATCCTTAGTATACTATTAGGGACTTTATCCTTTGTTTACCTTCCTTAACACTACCTTCCTAACCTTAATTAATTGTTAGCTACTTAATATAAGTAAGCTTCTAGCCAATCCTAAGCACCTTACCGCCTGGTGGAAGACCTTATTTTATCTTAATAAGCCTATTACCCTTACTGCCAAGGAATTTAATACTTATTGGCCATATATTAATAATATTTAGTTATATAAGAGCAAGAACAGGCCGCGAAAAGATAGTAGTTACTTAATCTACTACTTCTACCGTTTCTATCGCAAAATATAGGACCTAAAGGAACCTTCTGGCGAGCGCCTTATACAGAAAACAATCCGCGAAGGTGCTTAATGCAATTACCGTATAAATATTACTATCTATATTAACGGCACACAAATCCTTAAACGGCACAACAATTAAACACATAGCCATAATATTAACGCATCGGACTTAATTAAAAAGAACTTAGGTTTATATAAACGCGTTACTAGTAAAACTAAAGGTGGATATAAACCAGCAGTAGTTCTACACGCCTTTTATAGCACGGCTTAACTAGAAGGCAGAGTCCCACTAGAGAAAGCTAGTAGGTGCTTTTTAAACTAGAAGGATATTAATAACTACGCCTAAGGCTACCGTAGCGCTAATCCGGATATATAACTCTAGGGCAACACTAGTCCATAAAAAAAGTAGTTAGATAAGGGCATAAAGTAGTTAAAAGGCAGTAATTAGATATAGGAGAAGGTTAAGGCTTAATATAAAGTAAAAGACGGCAGCTTGGTTAATACAGTAGGCCTTATATTTGCTAAAAAACACTAACTTAAGGTCTTAGCTAAGTGCGGATTGTATATTATTTACCCCTTCTTTAGCCTATACTATACGCAGATCTTCTTCTAAAACGCATATTCTAACTTCCTTATTATATGGACTTTCCCTTATGGACTTAACGCACAAAACTAACTACCTAGGGTGGTATTTGTTTACTATTATAGTACAGAACAATACAGGAAGCTTCTACCCGTGCATATACTTCCTTACTAGTAATAAGGATAGCCTTATAATTGCTAAGTATCTTTATTATATTAAACGCTAGTATAGGAAGGCTTGGAACCTATAATATTATATAACTAATAACTCGCCTATTAAGCAGCTTGCTATTAAGCCTGTCTTCTAAGGCCTTAAAAAAGGCGAGCAAGAAGTAACATACCTCTACTATTAGGTGCACTTAGAGCAAACACTAAAACAGTGTATTAAGAATAAGGATATCTAATACCATATTTATATTGCACTAAAAATAAGGTTTACTAAGCAAGGCTGCCTTAATAGCCTTAACTAAGCTATAGTTATAGCTAAGGATATTCAGGATTAAAAATATAAGAAAAAATAACTAAAGCTAGCAGCCAAAAGGCTAGTATAAAAATCAGTAAGTATAGCTACTGCTACTAAGGATGCTGCTATAGATATTAACACAGCTTAACCATAGGAGGAACCTACTAATTTAGTAACCCCTAGCCTAGAGGGGTATTCTAAGAAGCGTAAGCAGGATAAATTAAACTTTAACTTAGTTAAATATATTATTCGCTACTGGGTTAACATATGTAAGCTCTAGGCTAACTATCCATATACTTACAGTCCTTTACTGCTCTAAATTTTAACTACTAACCCAAATAAATTATGGCATAACTCCCTTAAGAAGCCATTTACTAGCTTAAAGAAATTATAAGGCAAATTTAGTATTCTCAGTCTCCTTCTTATAATAGATAAACGGGCTAATTAATAGGACGCTATAGCAGAGTAATAACAGTGAGAATTCCGTATAAAACACCTTAGCGTCTCTGTTAAATACCCTTAGTTAAAGCGCTTCCCCTATCTAATCTAGTAACTAATATATGGCGAGATCTATAAAGCTTAAAAGCTTGCTAATAAGCTTGCAGATATCTAGAACTTTAAGAATAAGCAAGCTTACTACTGCCTCTTCTATTGCAAGTGGTAGATCCCCTGCTATTACCTATAGCACTAGCAGTTGCTATATAAGGTCTTTATAGACAAGGATTAGAATAAATAGGCCTTCCTTTTTAATAAGTGCGGCTATAACGCTTATTAAGTTTATGCAAAGCAGTATATTAATTAGACAATAATAAGAGAGATTAGAGTACTAGAACAACAAGATCTATAAGCTAAAGAGGTTATTAAGCAACTTAGAACCGCTTACTATAACTTTTATAATAAGGTAGCAAATCTACTAAGTAAAAAAGCTGGCAATATTCTTATTACCTAGATTAATAACTGTTATGGGACACCTCCGTGACACCTTACACACGTCCACCTGTTTCCACCGACGTAGTAAGAAGAGACCGACCGCGAGACGGCAATCTGTTATATTCCGCCAGAATCCACCGAATTCTGCCATATTCCGCCAAAGCCCACTAAATTCTACCAAGTTCTGCTAGGACCGCCCCTTAAATCCTATTCTGCTCTGTGTATATATTAACTAAGCAACTAAACTAATAATATATACCCTTTTTTCCCGTTTCCTTACCTTCTCTCCTTACATAACGTCTTAACTTTATTATACAGTTTATATACATAGCTTAATAATATCTACTTTGCTATATATTATCGTCGCTTGTACTCGCTCTATAACACTATATTATGTTAAACTATATACTCTGTCCTACCCTAACTAATATACAGAACAACCCGGAAACCCCCTTATCTATAAACAACCTATATACCCTGTTTACTAAATAAATAAGAAGTCTCTAAGAGGCTTTTATGGACGCTCTTGCCTAATAAGAAACTTAATATTATAAGACAATCCAATCCCTAAGAAAGGAAGTTAAAGAGATTTATTATAACCCACTGCCTATTACACTGTCGCCCCTACCTATCCCTACTACTATTAACCTATAAACACTAGATGAGAAGAACGTATCTAAAACTAACTCCTTAACCCTAAATTTACCAGTTAATGTGTGACGGCTCGAACCATTGAACAAATGTCTTAACGAAGACTTGAACAAATGCTTCCAAGATGAAGCGAACGAATGCTGTATTACGAAGATATCAAGGTGAGGAGCAAGAGAAGTGGTGAGGCCACGTCTAAATACACAAGCCAAGCCCTAAGCGAACCCCTGACTAGGTGACGCGCCCCAGCGCCGTCACATAATGCCCCTAAAAAAAAGTTATCTAAATATCTCCCTAATCCTCCCGCCTATTCTAGTAAGAGAAGTAAGCTATACTCTTTCCTTAACTAACTTTAGAATAAGTTAAGCGGCAATATTAACTACTACCCTACCCCTAATAGTTAGCTTTATTACGCTATAAGCTGCCTAAAAGGAGATACCGTAGACACTATATACCCGTTCTAACTAAGTACGGTAAAGGAACTAGTTACTATACTAGAAGTATCTTATAGCAACCCTAACTAAGTCGCTATATTATAAAGGAAACTGAATAAGATAATATAGGGCTCCAAGAACTTTCTATTATACTTTACTAAATTCTACCGCTATGCTAAAGAGACTAAATGGAATAAACCCGCCTTAATTAATCGCCTAGTAGAGTCTCTAAACCCTAAATTAAAAGCATCTCTTATAGGAGTTAAACTGCTAGGTACTGTTACTGCCTGCGCTAACGTCATTAATGGCCTATATAACGACTTACTATGCCTTACCCTAAAATATATATTTTAATACTCTGCCCCCTAGCCGCCTAAGACCCGCAAGGACTTAAATGCTATAGATATTAACACTAGAACCCTTTCCTATGCCCTAAAAGGATCTGCTAAATAAGAGCAACGTATTAAACACAGCCTCTATTTTAAGTGTGGAAGTAACGCTTATATCTTTAGCTACTGCTCCATCCCTTTCTAAAAGAATTTATAAACAGTTAATACTAGCAGCCGTTTACCACACTAATCCTCTAGTTACCGTCCCTAATCTTTATCTAGTTCTAGCCCCGTATTTAGTAAGCACTACTTATAGGGATAAAGTTATAACTGACGTTTTATAGAAACCCCTTCCTACTTGCCACTAAAAGGTGTATTTTGGAGTTAAGTTGCTCTCTAGGATAGCTATGTTACAGGATCTTGTTAAATGTATTAGATATTGTAAACCCTAACTCTTGGGATTATAGTATAACTGTTAACTGCTGTCTTTGGCAGAAAGGTTAATAGGCTAATGCTTAAGTCCTAATTAATATAGGAGCTAGCGGTATAGGATTTATTAATAAGATCTTTATATAAGATAATAGGTTTACCCTAACACCCCTTAACCAGTATATTAATGTATTTAGATTTAATGGCAAATGTACTGCCTTAGGCTATATTACTTATATAGCGGCCCTAAGACTCTAATACCTAAACTATAAAGAATTGATTAAGCTCTTTATTACCACCTTAGGTTACCTAGTAATCCTTAGACAACCCTAGATAAAGCTATATAAGGTAACTATTAACTAGGATAACCTTAAGCTTCTATTTACCACCTCCCGTTATAAGTAGAAGTGCCTTATAACTTGCGGCTTAGACCCTAGACTAAAACCTAAAAATCCCACTAAATTCTATAAATATAAGATTTCCACTAATGTCTACTAAGGACCCGGAAATTACACCAAATTATATAAACTGACCTTAACTACTGCACTGCCCTAAACTAAGCAGAAGCTTAATATATAAAAGTACTAAAAGAACTGGTATTTTACTATAAAAAATATGCTTAAAGAGCCCAAACCTAAATCTAATACTAACTCTATATTTAACACCAAACCTAAAACTAAATAGGAAACTATATAAGAAACTAAGGATAATCTAAGCCTGCTTAACGCCTTAGATATCTATATAATTGGAGCTACTCCACTTATATAACTTGCTAGGAAACCAGAATATACAATCTTTGCTATTATAATAGCTAATATTGAGAAGGCCTTAGCGCTAAAGAAGCATACTAACCCCGCTATAAAGGTACTAGTAGAGTACCATAAATACCTAGATATATTCTTATAAAAGGAAGCTAATAAGCTACTAGAACGCCGCCCATATAATTATAAGATTGTAATTAAAGAAGGAAAATATCCTAAATTTAGACCCCTATACGGGATGTCCTAAAATAAACTTTAGGTACTATGGAAGTACTTAGATAAATATCTAGATAAAGGATTTATTAGAGCAAGCTCTTTATCTATAGCCGCGCTAGTAATCTTTGTTAAGAAACCTGGCGGTGGTCTGCGCTTCTATATGGACTACCAAGCTCTTAATACTATTACTATTAAAAACCAATACCTAATCCTATTAATTTAAGAGATACTAAACTAATTAAGTAAGGCTCGCTTTTATATAAAGCTTGATATTATCCACACATTTAACCGCCTCCGTATCGCGAAAGGAGATAAATAGCTTACTGCATTTTGTACTTAATATGAATTATTTAAGTACTTAGTAATGCTATTTAGCCTCGCAAACGCCCTAAGTTCTTTTTAATACTTTATAAATAACACCTTGCACCCATACCTAGACGTCTTTTATACTGCTTATATTAACAATATCTTAATATACAGCAATAATCTAGCCAAATACCAAAAATACGTTAAACTGGTCCTATAAGCCTTACGCGGAGCTGGCCTATAGTTAGATATAGACAAATGCAGGTTCTATAAAATGGAAGTTCTATACCTTAGACTTGTTATTTCTATAGATGGCATATAAATGGACCCTAAGAAAGTTAAAGTAATTATAAACTAGTAAGAACCTAAAAATATTAAGGATATAAGGGCCTTTATAGGATTTGCTAATTTCTACTAATAGTTTATTAATAACTTCTCCGCCTTAGTTTTACCCCTTATAGCCTTAACATAAAAGGATAAAGCCTTTATCTTTAATAAGGAATATAAGAAAGCTTTTACTTACTTAAAAGTTATGTTTACTACTATACCTATACTCCAACACTTTAACCTAAACTAAATAAGTGTTATAGAAGCTAACTCATCCAACTATGTCACTGGAGGCATCCTGTCTTAATATAATAAGGAAGGAGTATTGCACCCTATAGTATACTTTTTAAAATAACTAAGTTTAGCCAAATACAATTATAAGATCTATAATAAGGAACTATTGGCTATTATTAGATGTTTTAAATAATGGAAACCTAAACTAGAAGGCTCTAGATTCCTAATTAAGGTTCTTAGTAACTATAAGAACCTACAATACTTTATAACCATAAAATAGCTGAGCCATTAATAGGCCCGCTAGTTAGAATATTTGTTCTGTTTTTAATTCTCTATTATATATTACCTAGGCGTTTAAGGCCAGAAGCCTAATATCCTAACCTAATATTTACAAGATGCACTGTTACGGCACTGTTACAGACCCTAGTCAGGGGCTCGGCCGAGCCGAGCCTTGGCCCTATGTATATAGACGTGTCCTTTCCTCGACCTTTTTCTAGTCCTCGTCTTGGAATTCTTGTTCACTGGCTACCAATAGATTCTGTTCTTTTGACTGAGCCTTTACATTATTCTAAGACTAACCTTAATTCTACCTTGTGACGAGCGCGCTGAGGCTTGCTTGGGCAAGTTAATTAGCAATACGTTTATTGCAGCCTGGAAGAACTGACCCGGCTGATAGACCCTGACCGACTGACCCTGACGCTGGCACCGTACTGCTAAGGACTTGACGCTGGCACCGTACTGCCAAGGACTAGACAACGATAGCGTGATGCGCCTGCTATTACGACCTAACGATGATCGTGCCGATACGCCTGCGATCTACTGACCCAACCCAACCGACAGACAGACTAACCGACCGGAGCTATTCCTAGACGATCAAAATAAAGATATGGAAAGATACGCCTACAGCTTAAGATAGTAAGGGAGAAAGTATATTATAATCCGTTGCGTAGTGTTCTAGTAAGAGCCTGGAATGGAGTTAGCCGGCTACTTAGAGGAGTGTGAGAACCAGACCCAGACCTATCCCTTACTATAGAGCGAGTAGTGTAGCACATTATGTCCGATCTTGCTCGATTATCTACGTACTACCTGACCTGCTAACGCGCCTACGGAAGGACCGACTTAATAATAACCGTGCTGATAGCCTATGGAAGAATAGACGCTGGCACCATACTGCTAAGAACCAATAAGAACTAGACGCTGGCACTATACTACCAAGGATAAGAATAAGACGCTAGCACTATACTGCTATAAACCGACAACAACAGCGCCGATATGCCTGCTGTTATAACGACCTATGGACTACCTGATGAGACAATGCCTACCCCGAAATTTTTTTTTCCTGGCCTTCGTTTGTATGACCCTACCGACCCTACCAACCCTGGGGAGCCCCCGCGGGGAGGATTTAACTAATGGCTTAGGGCGAAGCCTTTTTAAAAGGCGGGGTAGAGAGCTAGAAGATAATGGAGTTCTAGGAGGAATGATAAAGAACGGAAGGCTCCTAGCGATACGTAGTACTAGCCTAGGCTGGGCTATATGGCAGCAGAACTGTAGGACTGTACATACGTATTAACCTCCTGACGTTAGGACTGGCGCCGTACGGCCTAAATTTTTTTTACTGACCACTTGCTGCTCTGCCTGTAGCTAACCTAATTGACACCTTACTGCTCTGCCTGCAGCTATTAAATCGACTCTTACTGCTCCGCTTATACTACTAGAACCGTCTAGTTATACCTAACTATAATAAACTTAAGCTTAAGCTCCTTAAACATGTATATAATCTGCCAGTAGCTGGTTACCTAGGCTAAGGAAAAACCCTAGAACTACTCCAATAAGAGTACTACTGGCCGAATATGCATAATATAATATAAAGATATATTGCTAGCTGCTATACCTACTAACAAGCTAAAGCTTTATATAAGATATATAACAGCTTTCTAAAGCCACTACCTATTCCAGACCGAAGATAGAAAGATATCTTAATTAACTTTATTATTAATCTCCCTAAAAGTAAAGGCTGCATAAATATTATGGTAGTTATAGACTAACTATCTAAGATGAAACACTTAATCGCCTACCCTAATATATTAGCACCTACCATTGCCTAACTATTCCTGGACTATATATAGAAACTCCATAGACTTCTTAAAATAATTATCTCTAATAAAGGCAGATAGTTTGTCTCTATATTCTAAAAAGAACTAACTACCTAACTCTGTATTAAAGCACTATTGTCTATAGTATACTACCTAGAAACAGACGGTTAAATGGAATATATAAATGCTATTATAGAACAGTATATCCGGATATATACGTTGTATTTGTAGGACAACTAGATAGACTGGCTTATATTTACTAAGTTTACTACAAATAACTCCGTCTTAAAAACCATAAAGGTCTCCCCATTTCTAGCCAACTACAGCTAGCATCCGCAAATGGGTTTTAAACCCTTTAGTAATATTCCTTGCCTAGCCTATTAAGCCTTATAGGTTGCAGAAGCAAATAAATTTATAAAGAAGATAGAAGAACTATAAGAGTTCCTTATTAATAAAATAATATAGGCCTAATCTGTCTATAAAGCTATAGCAAATAAGAACTAAACCCTAGTACTAGCCTACTAAATTAGTAACTTTATCTAGTTAGATATAAGAAATCTAAATACAAAATAACCTACTAAGAAATTTAATTGGAAGAACGCCGGCCCTTATAAAGTTAAGAAAGTTGTTTTTTCTTATACCTACTAACTAAAGCTCCCTAATATGGTCAAAATCTATCCCATATTCTATACGTTAGTCCTTTGCCCTACTGCCCCTATATTAGATGCCCTGCCTAGATAAATCTAGGACCCTCCCCTACCAATTAAGGTAGATGGTAAGGATAAGTACTTTATTAAAAGAATTAACAATATTAAGTATAACAAACGAAAACGCTAATATATATATCTTACGAAATAGAGAGGTTTTAATAAGCCTATATAGGAACCCGTTAACTCTATAGGACTTACACAAGCTGTAGAAGACTTCTATAAACTCTATTTAGAACTACCACAGCCCTATCTTACAGAAGCTTAAGTTTAAAGGGGGGGTACTATCACGGGATACCTCTGTAACACCTTATATACGTCTACCTATTTCCACTAACATAGTAAGAAGAGACCGACCGCGAGACAGCAATTTATTATATTCCGCCAGAATCCACCAAATTCTGCTATATTCCGCTAAAGCCCACTAAATTCTGCCAAGTTCTGCCAGGACCGCCCCTTAAATCTTATTCTGCTCCGTATATGTGTTAACTAAGCAACCAAACTAATAATATATACCCTTTCTTCCCGTTTCCTTACCTTCTCTCCTTACGCAACGTCTTGACTTTATTACACAGTTTATATACGTAGCTTAATAATATCTACTTTGCTATATATTATCGTCGCTTGTACTCGCTCCGTGACAATAACCTTACTTTAGCTACTGGCCCACTAATAAGGATGTTATCTTAGAGGTTCCTTACAGCTAACTTAAAAGGCCTTGTTAAAATTAATAAGGCGTTACTAGAAGGGGAGACTTAGTAGGAAGAGGACTACTATTATAAGCCTTATAGAACTGCCTCACAATATAAGGTAGGGAAGTCCTATATACTAGGCCAGTTTTGGAAGGATATTAATAATAGTGGCAGTAATGGGGACCCACCTTCTAATAATAAGGGCTATAAGTTACTGAAGGAGATATATAACTCAGAGGAAGCAAAGGGATAGGTAGATTGCTAATTAAATATATTGCTTAAAGCTTAACACCATGCTAAAACTCATAATATAGTAAATATATAAGGAACCTGCATTCTAAATAACTTTATGTTTGGGCGCGCTAGTAAGTAAACAAATAAGTCGCGTGTGGCATACTGAGGATGCTCCAGTTATATTAAATTACTATATAACGAGTATTTTACCGGTGCTCAGTGATACGACTACTTTAGTAGCGGGCCCGTGCGGGCCCGTGCGGTATGGGCAGTTGAGTTACGTCCAGGAAATACACGCGAATTCTTTCGTGAAGTGTTGCTCTACGCGCCAAGCCTAAGCTCCAACTTGAATTCCTGTCCCAGACCCTTCCACTCCATGGACTTTGAAGAACCCATACTCACAGCGCACTGAAGCGCGGTATGACTCCAATCAAGGAGAAGGAAGATGCCTTCTTCCCATCCTTAGACAAATGCTTTAGCGGGGAGCGGCAGATATTGTATGTTTAAACAGTCCTTATTCTTAAGTAAAGCTGTCTGTTAACTGTAGTAGATCTTGGAGAACTGTTTTCTCTGCTCTTTGCGATTCAGATGCCGCCCTCAAAAGCCATGCCCTTCGACACTTCCTCTTCGACGATGCTAGCATCAACATACTCAGTCATCCTTTGAAGCCGTTTAGCAGCCCAAGCCAGACCACCAAGTCTAAATTCGAGACAATAACCGCAGCTATCAATGTCACACCTACACAAAATGGGCACTACGATATTAATGAGATCAAGGAGGATGCAATCTGGCTCTCTCAAGAGACTAAGATTGATGAGGTGTTGGCTTTGAGGATTGTTATTCTAGAATGGCAGAGAAGGCCAGCATCACAGCTTCTGAGCGGCTTCACGGAGGAGGAGGCTCTTAGCGTTCAAGACGCTGCTGGCGCTTTTAACCTGGGCGCATCGACATTCTGGGCCAATTCGTCTATTCTCAGCGCACCAGTTGGAGCATCCGCACAATTCTCGACCCTATTCAATGCTCGCGCACAGCGCCAGCTCAGACTCCTTGACATCTACCTTTCTGAGAGAATACACATACTCAGGATCCACGAGGTGTTGATACGCGGAAAGACCACGGCGGGCCCTCAACAAACCACTTCTGGCAAAGGCAAGGCAAATGCAACTGATACGTGGATCCAAGAAGTCGGCGAGACCATCTTTTCAAAACAACAGTCAGAGTGGCAGAAGCCTGTCCAGGAATATGACTTTCTTATACAATGTATAGATGCTCTCCAGTTACGATTGGCGGGCATAGAAAAAGGCAGTGGGTGGGCTGTTCCAGAAAGCATACTGGGTAGTGCCGAGGAAAAGTGGAGTCTATGTCAGTGTATAGAGATAGTGCACATTCTGCACCTTATGTTTACGCATGTCGACTCTTTCTACAAGAAGCTTCCACCCACATCCGTTGTTCTGGCGTGGTTCCGTTTCATGGGCCAATGGGATTTCTTCAAAACCATACAGTTTGTAAGTAGTGAACGCACACTCCTTTGAGGCTACCTTTCACTAATTTTGAATAGCCCTTTGCAAGTCAAGAGTTTGTGGTATCGCTTGTCCAGCTGCTCGTGTCGACAATGTCACTGGCAATCTTAAAACTAGAACTGGCCCTAGAGTATTGGGAAACAGAAGCCTTGAGCCCTAGAGTAAGCAGAGAGAGTATGGGCTCAATCTATATTTCGGACGCAACTTGCATTCGGGAAATAACTGGTATCCTCTTCGAAGCTGGAAGCTATGGCACGAGCCCTGCAACACTTGCAATATTTTCCTGGAGCATTATAGCCTTCGTTCTGAAGGGTTATACTGATGCCATTGCAGGAGATGGGGAACGTCAGATTGGACAAGACGAATATTCAGCGCAGGATCCACAAGCTAGGCCTGGCCCATTGCAAGAAGCAGTAAATGCTTTCGAGGACAAGAGTTTATCTGAAAACCCGATACAGGTTTTGGCGGAAGTATCCGCAAAAGCTGGGGTGTTTGAACTCATCACTAATATGGCTGAGATGGTTTCATCCACTTTTGGAACTAGTATTGATGAAGTTACTGCAAATCAAAAAAGGATGCTGTTGTTGCAACTTATTCGTGGGAGTTTAGGGACAGGGCTGGTTCGGTACACTCCCGAAGTTATAATCGCCACTATAGCAGTCTTGATGGGGAGACGCCAGTTTTGGAATTGGGTAGACACCTCTTCTCAGGCTCAGGATGATCCGGTTGTATATGCCTTCGCTACTGACACTGATGTGCTGGTTCCGATACTACTGGAAGAAGCACAATACCGCTATCCCTATGAGACACCGCCTCTGCTAAAGTTTTGCAGCGTCCTGACTCTAGGGGCCAAAGCGGTGCATGGAGGCATGCCGTCGGCTGCACATATTCTCCTCGGAATTTCCAGGTTCACACAAACCTTGCCACCGCATTTCCAGGCTTACGGCTTAGAGAATGAAGAAGAAGGCGCCAATCTTATACGTCTGAGGGAAGACCTAGCCCTTTTTACGGTTGGAAGGACGAAGAGGTTATTCTCGCACTTGCGGAAAGAGATTGCTGCCAGCGCTTTCACCTATCCGGAAGACGAAATGTACATTCCCAGTGAAACTATTGGATTTGTCGTCGACGACAGCAAGAAACCTCACACCATTACTTGGAACTATCCCCATTCGGCTTTGACATACTTAGTCACCCTTCTCTCTACTTTCATGGTTGGGAGTAATTGCGTAGAGTACGCGACCAAAGCACCGACTAGTTTGGACAATGCAACTGAGATTATCGGAATTCTTGCAGACCTCCTCACTGCTTCTGTCAGATCATCAAAGGCAAGCGGTGATGAAGCGGTGTGTTCTCCAGAGCTGCTTGAGGCGATCAACATTGGAGCCAATCGAAATCATGACACTGTTTCCATAGTCTTTGCAATATTCGAGCAAGAATTGCAGCGACAGTGCGAACAGCCTGGTACGGAGGGGCCATTGGAGCTGCTAGTGAACTGCACCCGCTTCATATATGCTTTGGTGACCGTTTTACCTAGCAGAGTCTGGCCTTGGCTGGCCCGTAGCCGGCTTTTGGAGATTGATGGCAACGGCGGCAGTCTAGCGACCATCCTCGTTGGCACTGAAATAGTGGTCGGTCGATATGAATTCCTTATCGGATGCATACGTATATTTGAGGCACTTGTGGAAGATGCCGTCACACGTTCTGTCATTCGCAAAGGAACCAGCAAAGCTATAACCCGTTTTGGTTCGGCTCCAACAGCAGGTAGTGGCTCATCGGAAAAGAACATGAGCAACACTCTCCTCATATTCGGGAGAACTCTGACAGGGATTTTCGAGAGCTCACTCAGTTGGAGATTTGGACGCATCAATGAGAAACTAGAGATACATACAAGGCTATCTGGAATATTCAACAGCATACTAAAATATGCGTATGGTTTTGATGATACAACAAAGCTATCATTCAAACTTACTGGGCTCCTGACTCCAATAGCAGAGTACCTAGTGGATCTCTTTCTCTCGACTTCAGCGAACGACTTACCAACAAATCCAATCCTTAATGCCTTTGTCTCTGGAACAACCATACCTGATCCAACAATTCTGACCATCACCGTACAACTGTGGTCTCAACAAACCCAGGCAGCACTTTCTTTCTCAAACACTCTCATCCGAGTTGGAATGTTATTGGATCGGCCATGCTCACACTTGGAGCAACAACTCTTCAAAGCGACATCGCTACTAGCTCGGCTGTACGCTATCGATGAATCATACAAGTCTCCAGTGGCATTACTTTTGGAGAGCCTGGTACGAAGTGCCGCAAGAGCAGATGGCGAACCGCCGTCTCTTCTTGGTCACCTTGGTTCGGAAACCGCAAAGAGTTTCCTAAATATTCTTTCTACCCTAGACCGACCCTTGAAGAATGAAGACGTTGAAATTGACATCTGGAACTTTCTGTCAGCTGTTGTCAGCAGCAAGCAACAGTGGTTGGCCATCTATCTTCTGACGGGGACCACGCCAAGGGAATCGCTGAAGAGCAAAGGAGCGAATAGCTCATCCAAGTCGCGAGGGAAAGCTCTCCTCACTTTTGCCTTGGATGAACTCTCAAACATCGATATTATGAGACCCCAACGGACGATTGCGATGCTCCAATTTGTTACGCTAGCTCAAAACCATTGGCCATGGGCAATGAATGATCTTCGCAAACATTCGAAATTCATTTCCGGCCTGACAAAGTTTTTAAAAGCTTTGGAGAAGACAGACCCCAAAACCGAAACCGAAACAATAGAAAAGTGCAACGAGAATAGGACGGCAGCACTGATCTCCGAAATCCTCGCAATGTACCTCCACAGCTCGCGTCAGATGGGCGACTATGCTGCCTCAAAAGAAATCGTCCCGAATCTCACCTACTTGATGGATAATGGCGTATCGGTTCCTTCGTACAACTCTTCTCTCCATGCAAACCTTAAGAAAAACTTTGAGGCAAAATATCAAGGCTGTTCATTGACAAGCTTCAAACGCACGCAGATTTCCCAGGCCGAATTTGGTCGAGATTATTTTTACGACTTGGGTTTTGCACAAAAAATCCTCGGCTTTGATTCGTCATGGAAGGGCCAGCGGAACCAGGGATTCTGTGAAGAGGTTATTCGAGCCAATCTCAATCTAAGTGTCGTAGAATCCCAAGTAATCCTTTTGAGAAGCTGGAAATTACTCGCTGCGGAACTGAGCAATTTTGTTAGTCGAGATAGCCGCCTCGAGGAGCCTCTCACTAAAGTCACTGCCGACTGCCTCAACGCCAATGCCGAATCCAATTTGCCGCAAGCACTGTTTGGTCGTTTGATGTTATTGCGGGTAGATCTTGGGTTTGCTCTGACTCAAAAGCTAGTGGATGCAAGAGTGAAGACTCTGGAGGCTCGATCATTGTTCAGCATTGCCTGGAGGACCGTTCGTGCCACGGGGCAAGATTTCGAAGTTGCCTTTACCGGTGAGCAGGCAGATTACTATCGGGCATTACTGAAGATATTATTTCTGTCTCTTCGTTTCCACGTTTCGGACAGCGAACCCACTCTGGAGGATACTAACAGGAAGCCGTTCGGAGCTTCGGTCACTACAGACAATCGCTTGGCCAAGACAGTTGCTCCAGAACTTCTGGAAATCCTCTCGGAAGTGGTGGCAAAGGGGTTTCGCTCCCTTTCCAACCAAATCCATGAAGATCCCAAGAGTTGCCTGCCTTCAGACTTTGTGCTTCTCACCGGCTTGCTACAGACGATCCTTCGCATCCCTGACATGCGTAACCAGCGATCCCAAGTGGCACTCCAATTCTCAAACAACAGCATCAGTCGCTATGCCACGAGCCTCTTCTGCTGGTCCGATCAGCTGGCCATAGACCGAGATCCCATCTACGGCGAGCTGAGCATCCTCTTCCTGCTCGAGCTCTCCAGCATCCCCGTCATGGCCGAAACTCTTGCTATCGAGGGCGTGCTCTCGCGGATCAACAACGCTAATCTCATGAACTACTACCGGCGCCCGAACGGCATGGGTCCCTTCGACGAGCCACCGCGTCTCTTCGCCATCTGGGCGCGCGGAATACTCCCCCTCTGCCTCAACCTTCTCTACGCCGTCGGGGCGCCTCTGGCCGCCGAAGTCGCCACGTTCCTCAACCAGTTCGCACCGCAACTCGCGCGCGCTGCCGCAGGCCTCGACAGCCGCGTCGCCCCGTCGGTCGCGAACCCGAACGCGGGCCATGTCACGCTCGGCATGGCGTCGGAGACGCACTCGCTGGCCCTGCTCTCCTTCATCATAGACCAGCTGCGCATTGCGGGTGCGGCGGCGGGCATCGTGGCGACTGAGCTGCCGCCGCTCGGCTGGGACAAGGCGAGCGTCAAAGAGGACATTGAGGGGTGGATGCAAGCGCGGCGCGGGCTGCGCGACCGCATTATGCCGACCAACGAGCGTGAGGCTGAGTGGGCAAGGATGAAACCGGCTGATGATCAGTCGATGGCGGAGAATAGGCTCGAGGAGAAGGTGGTTGGGGAGTTGGCTGCGGCGTTGGAGTGTTTGAATGGTAACACCGTGGCGTAGGATGGGTTTTGGCGGAGCGTAGGCAAGGGAAGGAGGCATTGTATAGCGAAAATCGATGGCGTTGGACAATGAGGGCAATTTGATTTTTATCTTTGTGATATCATTACTTTTTATTTTAGTGTATCGTGCTGGTTATTTGGGAGTAGATACATGCTTAATTGCTTGTGTTTTCCTTGGGATAGCACAAGTGCAAAATGTCAGGCCATTGCTTACAAGTGAACGCCCACAACGTGTGAGCATTGCGGATTCAGGATTTGAAAGGATCTCCAATAAAAATGGGAGGAGATTCCAATGGACACTGAGCCCAAGGAAAGGACACTTGAGCTGAACAACTTCGGCATCTCGAACGCCGGCTCCGCCCTAGACTCATCGCGCCCAATCTCGATGCAGATAGAGTTCATGGACTGTCGAGACGTCGTGCAGGCGCCTATGGCTGTCAAGCCATGTTGACAGGGGCGCTACATCGAGACCGTAGCTTGGGTGGCATGTGCGGTCCAGGTCGTCGATCACGGGAGAGCAAATATTTAGGGTTGCGTCACGGGGATGTTGTCTAGCTCGGAACGGCCGCCGAGGCTCTCGTTTTTCCCGGGGTCCCCATAACGTCTTAGCCACCCAGTCGAGCCAGCCACCCGGTCGAGCCACCCCTAGAGCAGAGCTCTCGTATGCACAGACTCTCACCCAAATTTGTCAAATTATATTGATATTATACAAAAAGATCGTCC
>Ga0307507_10004489_pt1 | contig 24657 bp, 10 predicted proteins | sample 7_EM_MG_FD_207223 | JGI IMG/M metagenome (GOLD analysis project Ga0307507, IMG submission 207223) | Populus trichocarpa ectomycorrhiza microbial communities from riparian zone in the Pacific Northwest, United States - 7_EM | ecosystem: Host-associated > Plants > Roots > Unclassified | place...
AAAGAGGAGAAGAAGATGGAAAGGGGGTATTGTATACAAATAGTAGGGCCAGCCCGCCAAGGCGCTAATGGTGGGCCAGCCAACAGTAGGAAACAGTACAAGACAGTATACAACAGGTCAGTGCCGTGACAGTACTCCCCTCCCCTAGAAGGTTTGGTCCCCAAACCAAACAAATAACTCTAAAAACAGGTAATGCGCGGGGGCTGGTTTTCGTCGCGAAGATGTCAGTTCCGCTTACCGCCCTTAGCCGAGCCAATGGCGATTTTCTATCCCGGGGATGGAAAATCCTGATTGGTTAGTTTAGTGAATAAAGTTAGCAGAACTCTACACCGCCACCGGAATCGATCTGCGTGGCGTTTCGCGGCGTTCCTTGGCAAGAATCTGGCCAATTAGATAACTTTAACCGGCGGTCGAAGTTCTATAACATCTTAATCACCACAAATTAATATCGTGGTCGGCCATAACCTTGGCGTAACTTTTCCTTATCTTGTGCCCAGTCTGGGGGTCCGGGCTTCTCAGGGTATTGTTTATGGAACTTATATAGTGCGCGCTCGCACCCTTTTAGGGACTTCTCGGGTTCCTAGGTTTCTTCGTTATAATACTTCCACTTAATATAATATGTTAGGCCGTGCTCGTCTATTTGTTTATTATGTACATTAAGAATCTTTTTAAATTCCCACTTGTCCGTGATGTTGCCATTATTATCTCTTTCGGCTATCCTTCCTGTGACATTACGACGTTCCTCTTTATTAATGCGTGCTTAACTAGAGATCTCTTTAGGGAACCAAAGGCGGACTTTTAAAGTATAGAAAGACTTATTAACGCGGATGTGGTCCGGGAGGTCAACTACAACTACTCCTCTATAGGTAGCTAGGACGGGCCAGGGTCTGTCCTAGTTATTATCCCACTTCCTCTTGGGCCGGTTAGTCTTTATGTTTTTAAGGCTGACTATAACTATGTTATCCTTTTTAAATATTATACCTTCGTCTCGTTTTATATTAGCGTTGTCTTTATAGCGTCGCTGGGAGATACGAGCTAGGGCTTTAAGCTAGGTTAAGATGCGCTTGAAGTGGTTAGCAATAGTATCAGCTTATAGGTACTTCTTCTTTACATATACAGATAGGGCTAATAGCTAAGGGCCCGCTGGTTTGACGCCTAGACGTAGGTTGTAGCTATAGTTGGTAAAGAATGGTGAGATTCCCGTGGTCTTATTAATCTGGTTATTTGTGGCAAACTTAGCAAGGGGGAGCCAATCTACCCAGTTGTCTTAGGTGAAGCTTATAAAGGCGCGTAGGTACTTATTCATTGCTGCATTAATAATCTCGGTTTGGCTATCTATTTTAGGGTGCCATACGGAACTAGGGCTTAGGGTTACCTTTAGGCGTTGGTTTAGGCGACGCCAGAAGTCAGAAACGAATAAAGAGCCTCTATCAGAAACGATAGTATTCGGAGCGCCGTATAACTTATAGACAGTGTAGATGAATGCTTTAACAAGCTCCTTAGTATCTAGGCTAGTAACAGGAATAAAGTGTCTTATCTTCGTCAGGCGGTTAACAACGACAAAGATATATTTATATGTTTTGCCGTTACGAAGGCACTTAGGCAGGTTGACGATGTGGTTAATAGAGATATCGGTCTATGGGCGGACTGGTAGTTCTAGTGGTTTTAGGAAACCGGGCGGTGCTGAGCGTGGGGTCTTTGTGCGGAAGTAGAGAGCGCAGTCTTTTACAAAGGTAGCCGTGAACTATGAAATACCTGGCCACCAATAGGTTCAATTAAGGAGGTCCAGCGTCTTAACGCGGCCCAGGTGGCCCACAGGACCCAAACTATGCGTGTGGTGTACAACTTCTAGTCGGAGTTTAGGTGAATTAGGGACAAATACTTAATTTCTATAGTAGATCAGGCTGTTGACAATTGAACATTCGGATTTATCACAGCGGAGTAACTTCCTGATCTGCTTAGGCCAGCGACATGCTTTACGGCCTTCCCGTTTGTGTAGCGCAGCCAACATATCCCTAGCGAGTTCATTCTCCTTATAGGCATTCTTAATAAGCTCCTTAAGGGTTTTTTTCTTAGGCTTTAGGTCTATTACTGCGATGAAGTCTTCGATGCTCTGGTCTCGGGATTTACTCAGCAGCTCTTCTAGAATAGCGGGGTCGACTTTTTTTTTGTAATAAGACAACGCGGTCTCAGTATCGTAGACGTTTGTTACCAGCATTAGTAGGTACTACGCCTAGGAGACGGCTAAGAGCGTCTGGGATTGTGGCTTTGGTGCTAGGCCTATAGGTAATAACAAAGTTAAACTAAGAGAGGAACTCAGCCTATCAGACTTGGCGCTGGTTTAGTTATTTCGTTATTATAAAGGTCTGGAGGTTCTTGTGGTCTATAATAATCTTAAATGGTTGCTCAGTTCCTTGTAGTTTAGGGCGCTATTCTTCTAGTGCTTTTATAATTGCTAGGAGCTCCTTATCGTATATCTTATAGTTATATTCTGGGGCGGAGTGCTTGGCAGAGAAGAATGCGACTGGCTTAAGTTTGCCATCTTCGCCAGCTTGGTAAAGCACTCCTCCTAAAGCCCAGTTTGAGGCGTCTGTCTCTACTACGGTTTTCTTTATATAGTCGTAGTATGCTAGGACCGGTGCTGTGGTAAACGCTGTCTTTAGTGTCTGAAAGGCTTGTGCTTGATTAGGGCCCTATAACCAATTGGTACTCTTCTTTAGTAGCCTAGTTATAGGTTTAACAACTATAGAGTAGCTTTGGATAAATTGTTAGTAAAAGTTCGCGAAGCCAAGAAATTGCTATAGTTCTTTAATTAATGTCAGGTTCTTCCATTTCTATAAGGCCTGCACCTTCTTAGGGTCTATAGTTATGTTATTAGTTAAGATAATTAAGCTAAGATATTTTGTTTTAGTAGCATAAAACTTAGACTTATTAATGTTAATCTACAGTCCGGCGTTGCCAAGTCTCTGGATAACTTCATTTATATATTTAGTGTGCTTAGTGCGTGTTTTAGAGAAGACAAGGACATTATTAAGGTAGGCAGTGCAGTAGTTATTAAGGGCGTTGTATAAAACATAGTTAATGTAGTTCTGGAACGTAGTAGGCGTATTATAGAGACTAAATGGTGTAACTAATATCTTATAGAGTCCAAACCAGGTAATAAATGCTGTAAGCCACTTGTGACCTTCCGCAATCCGGATCTGGTTAAACGCAGCAATTACGTTAAGCTTAGTAAAGTACTTGGCACCATAGAGTGCATTAAGTGTCTCGCGAATTAGTAGCAATAGGTACCGATTCTTAATAGTAACTATGTTTAGGCCTTAGTAGTTATGGCAGATTCGCACGCCACCACCAGGTTTCGCAGCAAGGAGAAGTGGTACGGCGGCTAGTAAAGTCAATTTGCGGATAAAACCCTTATCTAGCATCTTGTTAATCCATTTCTTTACATAACTAAGTTTAGCGGGTGAGAGTGGTCTGTTCTTATAATATAGGGCCTGCTTTCCGGGCATAATCTTAATTTTATAGTCCTATGGTCGGTAAGGGGGCAGCTTGTCTACATTCTTAGGGAGGAAGTGTTTAATATGTTCGCGAAACTCTTTTAGTAAGCGTTATAGAATATCTTTATAGGTTAATCCTGGTTTGCCTTTTAGGAATTTCTTAATATTAGTATTAACTATCTTTCGGCGTAGAAACTCAGGCTTGGTTTTTAGGTTTGTCTTAAGGAAGTTATAAAAATAAGGGGGTAGCGCTTTATGGGCTTCCTCTATTGTATAGTTGCCTTCTACTAGCCGGCGGAAAGATCTTTCTAATAGGTTTGGTACTTCTATTAGGCCTATAGGCAGCTCTTTAAGCAGCTGTTAGTGTTCTTCTTGTTTAACTAGTTCTACTAGCTCCGCTATATAGATCCTTATCACCTTTACGTCTTTTTGTTTACAGAACTGGGTAAAATTAACGGTATAAGTGTATCTAATGTTGTCCAGGTTGGGGCGTATCTGGTTCTCCGGTGCTACGGCTGGGCTAGCACGGCTCGGTCGGCCTAGGGGGGCGGAAACGAGGCGGCGGCCCTGCACAGTACGCGCAGGAGACGGGTGTGAGGTTAGGCGTTATGGGGGGGAGGTCTCAATTACTCTGGTTTCGGTTTTAGCTATAACGTCTTTGGCTGTTATACGTGCGGTTACATGTGCGTATGGTAAATAACTTAAAGTTAGGTGTCTTGTTGGCTAACCTAGGTTGAGTGGGTGTATATGGGGGACTTATAGTTCTGGCGGTGTTTGTTTTTTTAGGGATAAGGTGGTGGTCTAGTCTTCCAGGATCTCCGCTTTATTTATTGCGTATATTAGGTTACTAGTGTTAGGCACCTCTTCTACTATTAGCTGATAGTATCTGAGCGTTGGCCTTGCAATGCGTCCGTATAGTGCTACTTAGTCACAATCGGGAATGTGCCATGGGAGATAGTTGTAGGTATAGTAATTGGAGTTAAACTTAAGCTCTAGAGCGGGGAAGTCTGCCCTTAGGTTATATTTTTTGAGCTAGGGCATTCCAAGAATTACTAGTATAGAGGGTAATAATTTCGTGACGTAAAAAAGCATAGATTCTGTATAGTAGCCGATTGTCATTTTTGCTATAAAGTAGTGGGTAATAAAGCTGGATGGGAGTCCGTTAGTAAGGTGGAGTGGTTTTAGGACTAGGAGTCTTTTTATTATAATATTATGCTTTTTTATAAGTAAGTCTTCGTCTGTAAATGCTGGTGCTATACTACTAGTGTTAACAAGGCTTACTGTTTTAATAAAAACTTGTAGGAGTGGGTTGCATAGTAAGGAGAGGTAGGTCTAAATAAGGATAGCATTTCTATCGTTGTTTGCTGTTCTAAGGTTAAGTAGCAGTTGACTTAGAACAAAGTCTAACTAATCTAGTAGTATAGATCTAATTCTTTTATCCTCCTCCCCGTATGGTTCTGACCCTTAAAGGCGACTTAGTCTAAGGGTTGGCCTTTTAATAATTGACTTATGGGGCTTGGCTAGTGGCTATAGTCTTAGCTAGTATGTCCTAACGTATCGGTCTCCAACGGTGTATATGTGCTAGAGGGTACTTTACCGATGACATAGCCGGTCTTATAATTGGTAGCGACACGGAGCACTTGTCCGTAGTTCGCGTATAGGACCATTGGCTGGGGCTGTATTGGGGAAGGCCATCGCGGGGGCGGGTTTCTGTGTCCGAACTCACGTCCTCGTCCGCGGTTACCGTTTCGGTTGCTATCCCCTCTGCTAAAGAATCCGCCGCGGCTAGGAGGGGGTTGGCGCGGTAGCATTAGGAGGGGATTTAGGTTTGTCCTAAGGTTGTAAGCATCTTTCTAGTGGCCAGGTTGACTACATGCTATACAGAGTCTGTTATCTATGCGGTGTCTTTAGACGTTGTTAGGGAGGCTACTACTACCGCTACTGAATTTGACGGCGTTGAGGTCCATTAGGTTATTCTATAGTGCTGGTGCTAAGGTGTTGTTATTAGGTAATGTAGGTTAATAGCCGCCAGCGGTACTTGGCTTAGCGGTATTTAGCTTTATATGGTGGGCATAGTTCTGTAGGTTATAAGCGAACACGTCCATTTGCTCACTCTAGCCTTTATAGTTAGCATCGCCGATCTTGCGGCTGAGGGTAAGGGCTAGGTCTTTTTTATCTTTAGTGAAATATTCTTCTTAAGTAAGTCTACTTTTTGTTCCTTAGTCTTGTTTGCTTTAATTATTAACTTATTAAGCTCTGCTTTCTAGGACCAGTAGTTATACTTACCCTAGCTTAAGGTATCCAACTTATTTTTAGCCGCTTGGGTTGTATTAATAGTCTTATAGTGCTTCCTTATATACACGAGCATAGACTCTCAGTCGGAGAAGGTCCATTTGCTTAAGTTATTTGGGTATATGCGTAGTATATTAAGGCCATGCTTGATATAGTTATAGGCCTTGTCTATCAGCATGTCTAACATGTAGAGGATTTCGTCCATTGGAGTCTTAAAGCATTTTGCATCTCTTTGGAAAACGCCTTAGATCTTCATTTCCCATATCTTAAATTTTTCTTGTTTTTTAATTGGTGATCCCTTGCCATTAAACGGGGTTGGATCTTTTACTTTATGCTTTTTTCTACGGGGCTCGGTTAGAAGAGGGGAGCCAGTAGCTATATTCTTCTCGGCAATAGTCTGGGTAAGTATAGTAATCTAAGAGCTTAGACTTTATATGGTCTTAGTGTATACAAGAGCTTATTATTTATTTTATTATACACGTGGTTCGAGCGTCTTAAGGGAGTTGATTCTGTGCTAAGCTTCTTTAAATTAAGACTTTATAGTTCAGCCTTTATTGTAGACGGCTTAGAGGCCGTTCTCAACGCTAGTTAAAAAGGTTATATATATGGAAAGGTGCTGGAAGGTTCCTGCCATATTAAGGTCCTTAGGGTACTCTAGGCCATTCCTAATTGCCCAGGTAATGTGGGTGTGGGAGGTATTAAAAAGGCAGGCGAGCGCTTCGCGTAGGTTCGTCGACGGGGTATTATCTATATTGTGGTTACCCATTTCGAGGGATCTAGGTAAGGCAATTAAAATCTATAAGGCTGGCTGTGATGCTAAGATTGTTTATAACTGTACTAAGATTATCTAAGATTATACTAAGATTGTCTGGGACTGTGCTAGGGTTGTCTGGGACTGTGGTATGGTGTTATTGGTTGCGCCAGGTCGCGATTACACTGGGAAAACGGAGACAGTATACTTAGGAAGAGGGAAAAAACAAAGGTCGTGACGGGGCGCAATTAGAGATACCACAAACTGTTATAGTGCTGTAATGCAAGTAGGCTAAATAACTACATTGTGGTATGAAGAGGAGAAGAAGATGGAAAGGGGGTATTGTACACAAATAGTAGGGCCAGCCCGCCAAGGCGCTAATGGTGGGCCAGCCAACAGTAGGAAACAGTACGAGACAGTGTACGACAGGTCAGTGCCGTGACAGTAGAGACAGTAGACAGAGATAGAGACATCAACGCGCTAGGAATTAAGAGGTAATTAAGTAAGCCAATATATAGATCCCTCTATTATTAGAGTGTCCTAACCTATAACTTAGGGCTAGGACTTTACGTTTTCCGCTTCTACGTCTAATTCTATTACTGTTGCTATATCTTCGTCTTGTGCGGTAGCGGCATATAGCGACGTATTTAGTATCCAAGGCATAGGGTTAGGTATTTAACAGCAGCTACTAAACCTAGCTATTAGGCAATTTAGGCAATAGCTATAATAGCCTTTTTAATAGCATCTATAGCAACGCCTTAGCTTCTAGAGTAGCTTATACTCTCTATCTAGTAGCTTCTTTAGGAAGGCTAGTATAGAGAGGTCAATATTAGGACTAGTGGTATTGCTTAGGGTAGTAGATATTAGTAGTTTAGTAGGTCCAGAGGGCTTCTATAAAAAGGTCTTTAGGTAGGGGTTTACAGTAGTAATCTAGTTTAGCCGTTATTTAATCTTCTATAGGGCTGCTACCATATTGTAAATATTATTATAGTTATAGCTAGCGGCTGCGTAACTAAGGCGATAAGTAACTTTTTTAAGAAAATCTTTCTAGTCTTTAGCGTTATCTTAGGCAAAGACTCTAGTATATTTCTAGAATTTAATATAGAACTCATCAAATAATTTAGTAGGACTTATCTTTAGAGTGTATAGTTTAGCTTAACTAGTGGCCACTAGGTTATAGTCGCGGTATATTTAGTTAAGGTTATTAAGGACTTCTTAGTAGAACTACCACTTCTAGGGACTGCTAGTCTCCTATTAAGTAAAAAGCCTATTAAATAGGATGCCCTTTGTTTATCTAATAATATAGCCAATCTTAGTATCTTCTATAGGGAAAAGGTAGGCGCTCTAGGTTAATTTCTTATAGATTTGCATCTTCCAGTGGCTATATTCCTTACGGTCACCCTTAAAGATTAGGGGATTAAGGTAGCATATATTAAACCCTATAGTAGTAGTTTAGGTTTAATTGTTATAGCTTTTATTATTGCCGCTGCTGTAGTAGGGGTTCCTATTTGATAATGGTTCTGGAAGAGTCCTCCATATGCGTTTTCCTGCTTATATAAGCAGATTCCCTTTGCTTCTATTTTAGTTGGTATCCTTAGCAATTACTTTGCCACTATAGATATAGGCCTATATAAGAGCCTATGTTTGTTGTAAATAGAACTAGATAATAAATTATTTATTCTTTATCCTCAGATCCAGTTTATTAGGTTATAAGCACTCGTTGCTACCAAGCTATAATATTAGAAGATTGACACCTTACCACAGGTTGCATAAAGGGTTACTATACCCGTGCTAAGTCATATCTTACTGCTCTATATTTAACGCCTTACCATAGGCCGCATTAAAGGTTACTATACCTGCGTATAAAGTTATTTCTTATTATCAAAAATTACGCGTCAAAAATCGTTTTGTTTACGCATTAAATTAATTTATTTACGCGTTGCCATAGGTAAAGACTATCCAGGCATTCAACACCTCAAAAAAGACGGTTCAAATTGGCACCAATATTGGACGCAGCTCAGTATGTGTACCTATATAGTAAGGGCCTTCTGCACATTATTTAAGAAAATGCGGCCCTAGTCTACCTAAAGCTTTAGGAAGAAAAACCTACAATATCTATCAATTAAGTACCAAAGGACGCCAATAAGGAGGAGTAAGACGAGATTCTTAAGAGGTCTTAAATTATTGCGGATACTAATAACTCAATTCACTTAACCAACAAGGCACTCTCTAACGAGTATAAGAAGAAGTTTAAACAGTACAGCAAGAAAAATGGCAAAGTCTATTTAGTTATCCTTAGTATAATTAACAATAAGATTATTACTGCCTTAGAGCACAAGTAAACGGTAAAGGATTATATTAATTACCTTAAGCAGACGTTTGAGGCCCGTGGCTTAATCCATAAGGCCAATATATAGGAGACTTTTGTTAAGCTCCGCTATTAATCAGACTAAGCAATTACTACTTTCTTAAGCCATTATTAAGAAGTGGTTTAAGGAGTTAAGTAGGTAAAGCTTGCCCTAGATAATAAGATTATTATCTATTAATTTATTAACGCCGTTGATAAATACTTCCCTATATAGGCTCAAATCCAATGTAATAAGATTCGCGACGGCTATTTAATTCCACTACTTTAATTAATCACTAACCTTACCGACAAGGCTTAGCGGAAGGACTTAGCTAATAGCTTTACCTTATTTAATTAGGAGCCTAGTTAAGGATATAGTAATAGTTGTGGTAGAGGTTAAGGAGCTAGCCGCCCTAACAACCGCAGTGCCTTATTAGGCAATTAGAGCCCTGCCAAGGATACCCTAGATAGGTGCGGATAGTGCAAGAAAAGATATTAAGGTGGCGAGGACTACTGCTAGATAAAGTATACCCACCTAAGACCTAACTGGTAGAGGCCTGGCAAACGCTTTAGTAGCGGAGGTAATTAAAACGGAGCAGCCTTAAATATAAATAAGGCCTCTAGGGGGATATCTAATTAATCCTCTTAAGCTACTAATTTGGCAATTAGATCAATCTTTACTATATAGGTTATTAGGCTAGCAGCTATAGCTTTAAAAACGAATATTAAGGACTCCTAGATAGCTAATAGTTGCTCGAATATTTATATATACAACAATATTAGGAGGTTTATGCAGTATAAGGAAATTAAACCTCTATAAATCCAGACGGGAGGAGGCCTAATAAAGGCCATTAGCATTAAATTAGTTAAGCTTATAGTTGCCCAAACTAACTACTTAGCCTATACAATTATATTTACTAAAGTATATCACTATCCTAACTTCTTTATAAATATCGTCTCGCTTAGTGTTCTATAAGAGAAGGGAGCCTTTTTAAACAGTCTCTATAATACAATTAACTTTATTAAAAATTGGGTAGAAGTAGCCTATATTCCATACATTAACGGTCTTAATTTATTTATTATATTAGACAATCCCGCATAACCGCGCCTTATTAAGGAACTTCCTACTAAGGACACTATACTAGAGGTCTCTTAAGCCCTATAAAAAGACAAGGTCTCTCAGGCCTTATAGGAGACAGAAGAGGTCTCTCAGTCATTATAGGAAGAGGTCTTTTAGTCACTACAGAAAGAGGCTTCTTAATTACTATAGGAAGAAGATAAGGCTACTTAGACCTTATAAGAAGAAGACAAGGCTTCTTAGGCCTTGTAGGAAGAAGAGGCTACTTAGTTACTAAAGGAATAAGACAAGGCAGACGAGGTCTCTAAGGCCTCGCAGTTAGGGGGTAACTTTTAGTTGGGGGGTGCTTCTAGCGATTACAATATCGCACCATAGCCCGTATAACCTCTACTTATTAATAACGAACTAAGCAGTAAGCCAGTTATAGACATTATTAGAAGATTTTAAGAAATAGATAAAGTCTCTAGGGCCTTACTATTAGGGGGTAACTCCTAGTTAGGGGGTGCTTTTGGCGATTATAATATCGCACTATAACCTAATCAACCTCCTCTTACTAATAATGTATAGACAAGCCTTAACTAGCAAGAGCCTTTTAATCTAGGTTAGAAAGGGACTCCGCTAAGGGATATTTACCTAAGGAATATCTACCTAAGGGACATTTACTAGGAGGATCTAGAGCAGATTTTTATTAAGGAGAAGGCCATGCCTAGGCTAACCCAAGCCTCTTGTAATATAAGCGGAAGAGTTAATATACGTAATATAGCGAATATGCGCACGCGATCAAAGCCACGGCTTAATTATACCATACTCCATAGGATAGGAAGGAAGGAGCTAGCCGTAAAAGCCATCTACCTTAACCCTATATTTGCCCACGTATTTATAAATGCTCTATTAAAGCACTAGTAGATAAAGATAATTAAGGGACTACCTCCAAAGCCATACCCTTCTAATAGCCTTAATAGTTGGTGGTTAACGCAATTAGCGCGCAGTTAAGGGCATTTAGCAACTCGACTAGCCTATATTGTGTTTTTTTAACATATAGCCTATATGCAGTATACGCGCAACCTACGCGCAACCTACTAGTAATCTATATATTTAGCAACTATAATTATATTTAGAGCTATTTACCTCTTTTATACTAATAGCATATTTTAAATAAATAAAAGCTACTTTAAAGCTATTTATAAGGCTAGCAAAATAAATAATAATATTTTAGATAATTTAATATAATATAGCGATGGTTCTCTTCTACCTATCTACCTATTGACTTACCTATAGTACCTACCTATCTACCTATCTACCTACATCGCCTACCTATCTATATTGCCTACCTGTCTATATCGCCTACTTATTTATATCTGTGACGGTGCTAGAGCGCGTTACCTGCCAAATTCTGCTATGCTGCTGCTATATTCTGCCAACCTACGATTGGCTCGCTTACCGCTAGTGCCTTAGCGGCTGCCCTTTTATATATGTTTACTATGGTCCTGGTAACCCCCTTCTTTTCTTCTCCTTAGCTTAGTATCTTTATTAAATAGCAATCCACAAGCTTTGGTTTAGAGGCATTTATGCGAGCCGTTATATTATACTAAGCTCTCCATACACTGCCTGGAAAGGCCTTAATAATATCCCACCCTACGAGAAACTTTGTCTGCAACAATATATTAACACGCTATACTTAGACACTAAAACAACTCTATATTACCTGGGAAGGCCTCAATAATATCCCACCTTATAAACTAGATAGGATTGGATCTATACCCCCGGAATTAAAACCAAATTATATAATTCCGATAAACCTTAGGAAGCTAATAATAGTACCTAAAGCGAGCTTATCTAAAAGAGCTGCCCTGACCTAAGAAGAACATGAGATTTAATTGGGATCCGAAATTGAGGATAATAATGATAGTATAGACGTATATAAATAGATTCGTGCCCTGACGGCCAATTAGGAAGCCGACCGTCTCTAAGCTTAAAGCATATAGGAGACCCTATAAGAGATCCTGGACAGCCTCGCGGCCCTATAAAGCTTAGCCCCCCCTTTTAGAAGTCCTAGTTGTCCTATTTACTTAACCGAATGTAATATACTAGGGAGTATGGATACGATAACGAAATAATTAAAGTCTGTTAAGCTCCCTGACCCCCAACCACTGTCTAATGGGATAGACCCTACCTTTGAGAATTGGAGGATTTAAGTATAAGGAAAGCTCCGCGTTAATTATAACTATTTCCTTTCTAAAGAAGCCAAAATGCTCTACCTCTTTGGTTGAACTATAGGGGATGCCCAACGGCACCTTTAAGCTAAGTTTGAGGACGATTTCCCTGTCCGATTTATATCTGTTAACGAGATAATATGGTACCTGGCTGCTATCTACGTTAACCTAAATAAAGTACGGGATGCCTGGTATGACTATAATCGCCTAATAATAAAACCAAATTAACCCTTTACTGAATTCTAGACTCAATTCCTATACCTTGCAGGAGAAGGCTAGGTTCCCCTTAAGAACTACCGTTTGGACTTGTATAATAAGCTGACAATCTGGCTATAAGAGAAGATTGCTGTAACCTTAGATGACCTACTGACCTATAAAAAACTTGCAGCTCGTTGCCTATCTTTAGACGCAGAACTGAAGTGGATTAACGCCTGCCCTAATTGGCAGAAGCGACCACGTAGCGATTATAACTCGCTAGCTATACCTATAGGAGCTAGAGTAGGAAGACAAGCTACGTCTGCTCTTATACTAAAAGCGGTTATAACTATATACCGGCGAGCCTCGCCCGACTAGCTACGTACTACGCCCTTAACTAGTACTTATCGCAATACCCTAATCGACCCCGCCTCGGCCACGTGCTATAACTGCGATAAGGAGGGTTACTTTGCCTTGTCTTGCCCAGAACTAGGGGATATCAAGGAGATAGAGGAAGGAGAAATGTCCGACGAGTTAGGAAAAAAAGAACCCTAGGGAAAGACTCCCCCCTAGGGTATCCTATTAATCTTGAAGAGATTGATCTAAGTCAGTTAATAGGTGGAAAACACTTTATGGTTCCATGTACAGTATCTTAAAATGGATATAGAGTTAACTTAACTGCCCTTATTAACACTGGAGCAAATAGCTTTGCCTTTATAAATACTGCCTGTGCGATTGATGTTGCTAAGTTTTTAAATATAAAAGCCACCCTACTAGAGAAGCCTGTCTAGGTAAAAGGCTATAATGGCCAAGCCGGTAAGCCGGTCACCTATATCCTGAAGTTATATATCTCCCTTAATGGACGATGTCAATATAGCATCCCTTTCTGCATCTTAGACCTAGGGTTCTACGATATAATCCTTGGCCAAAAATAGATGTCCTACTTTGATATTTAGCTGAACGTATAATAAAGACAGTTTATCTGGCTAGAGGATAGACTAAAATTACCCTCCTTTGTTAGAGAAATCTGAACTAACTGCAAGACACTAGCCGCGAAGTCTAACCCTATATATTAGTAGGATATCCAGGCCTGTGACCTAGCCTTCGCCTAAGAAGACGCCTGCCGCGAAGCTAGAAAGAACTCCGTACTAATAAAAATACTCTCCCGAAGCGCTACGTTTAAGGAGGACTCTACGTACGGAAGCGGGACAGATAGTAATATAGACGGCGTCCAAATCGCGCAGATCTGACTGGTATGGAAAAGAATATACTGATAAGATATAAGGGATGACCTCCAAAAGATATAACAGGAGCTAAAAGGAGTAACGACGACGCTAATACCCTAGAGGGCCCTAAGGTTACGTACGCCCCTATTGTCCTGCAACCCCCCTGCAGTAGACATCGCTATAATTAGCGCTATAGCGTTCTACTTTAATATGTACCGGAAGGAAAATGAGGTCTTTATAATGAGCCTATATAAGATTAACCGGATTATTAACAAGAGGGAAGAAAAGCTAATTAAGGAAACTAATAAGGAACTGGTTAAACGTCTTCTTCCTACTGTCTATGCTAAGTACAAGGACGCGTTCTTAAGGGTGGCTTTGGACAAGGTACCCCCTTACTAGACATATAATTATAAGATTTAATTGGAAGCTAATAACTTGCTAGGCTATAGCCCCCTCTATTAATAATTAATAGACAAGCTAAAAGTAATAAAGTAGTACTTGATTGATAACCTAGATAAAGGGTTTATTAAGCCAAGTTAAGCCCCTTTTGCTTTTCCTATCCTATTTGTAAAAAAGCCTAGTGGAGGCCTCCGTTTTTGTATCGACTATTGGAAGCTAAATGCTATTACTTAAAAGGATTGGTATTCTATTCCGTTAATTAACAAAACCCTCATATGTCTAAGCCGGGCAAAGATCTTTACTAAACTTGATATCCGCCAAGCTTTCTACCGAATTAGGATAGACCCTGCATCTAAAGATTTAACAACGTTCCGTACCCGTTATAGGTCCTATAAATGCAAAGTTCTTCCTTTTGGACTAATAAACGGACCGGCTACGTACCAAAGGTATATAAATAATGTTCTTTTTGATTACCTTAACGAATTCTGTACGGCATACCTAGACAATATCCTTATATACTTAGACGATGAACTTGAGCACTAAGTTTATATTAAGAAGGTCCTAGAGAGATTATAGAACGCGGGTTTATAAGTTAATATTAAGAAATGTAAATTTGGGGTAAAACGCATAAAGTACCTTGGGTTTATAGTGAGTATAAATGGGATTGAAGTTAACCCTAAGAAGGTTGATGTAATCCGTAACTAGAAGCCCCCTTATACTATAAAGGGGATCTAGTTCTTCCTGGGTTTTTGTAATTTCTACTACCAATTTATCCGTAACTACGGAGTTGTGGCAACGCCTCTTGTACGACTTACCCGGAAAGATATGCCTTTTGTCTTTAATAACAACTGCATGGAAGCCTTTGGAGAGTTAAAAGATCGGCTTATCTCTTCTCTAATCCTTTGTTACTATAACCCAGACCTTAAATTAATGCTAAAGACGGATGCTTTTGATAGAGTTGTAGTGGGAATCCTATTATAGTTATATCTAGACGGCAAATAGTACCCTATTGCCTTCTTCTTAAAAACAATGGACCTAGCTAAGTGTAACTATAAAGTATACGATAAAGAAATGCTAGCTATTATCCAATCGCTATCCTAATGGCGCGTAGAGCTTGAAGGCACGAACTCCCGGATTAAGATATATACGGATTATAAAGCCCTAGAGTACTTTATGACTATAAAGTAGCTTACTGGATAATAAGCCCACTGGGCTAAAATACTCTCTGAATTCTTCTTTATGATTATATATTATTCTGGTAAGCAAAACACTAAAGCTAATGCACTAACCCGAAGGGAACAAGATATAGGACCCTAGGATAAGCTAAAGACCTAATACCGGACGCGCGCCCTCCTTTATCCTAAATAGCTTGACCTGTAAATTCTTAAAGAACTAAACTCTGAACGGAATGAGCTAGCACCCCTAGAGGGAGCAGTCTTAGATAAACTAATAGGGCTAGTTAACCGCATCCTAACTGTGAACTGTACGGCTGACTCCCTGAAAGCCCTCCGCGACTAAGCCGCGAAGGAGGACCCTAATTTGGAAATGGAAGAAGGACTGCTTCTATACTAAGGACGGCTTATAGTTCCAGATATTAATAACCTATAGATAGAGTTAATCCGCGAAGCCCACTGTTAAGTCTCTATAGTATACCCTGGTTGTGATAAGACCTACTAACTACTAGCGCCCTGTTACTACTGGCGAGGACTTTTATCTAATGTAGATTAATTTGTTAGAAACTGCCACGCCTATAGACGCGTAAATGCCCCTAGGGATTAAACTCCTAGGTGGTTATGACTACTGCTAGTTCCAGAACGCCCTTGGTAATATATTACTATGGACTTTAAGTTATTTCCGAAGGACGCCCACGGCCACGATGCAGCCTTTGTAGTGGTTAACCGACTATGCAAGTAATCCGTCTCCCTCCCTTGTTTTAAGACCATGACTGCGAAGGATATGGCCTGCCTCTACGTTGACAACATCTATTAATTCTACGGCGCCCCCGAATTAATTGTCTCTAACTGTGGCCCCCAGTTTATATTAGATTTCTGGAATAAACTCTGCTGTATCCTTGGGATTAAGATTAAGCTCTCTACTATATTCTACCCTTAGACTGACGGCTAAACCGAGATTATAAACTAGTACCTCGACCAGCGACTACGGCCCTTTGTAGACTACTATTAGGACAACTGGTTGGAATTACTACCTATAATGGACTACGCGTAGCTTACACTCCCTTATGACAGTATAGGGATGTCCCCATTTAAACTGCTCTACGGGTATGCACCATGAACGTCCTTTAATTGGGATAGGCCTACTAAACCCACTACGGCCCGTAAACGCCTTAGCTATAAGGAGGCCTGGGCATTTGCTAAGAGAATATATAGAGCCTAGAAGACTGCTTAAACAATTATAAGAAAGGCGCAAGAAAAAAAGGAGTCTGATATAAACTGATATTGTCGCGAGGAAGACTTCCAAGTAGGAGATAAGGTATGGGTGTTAATAAAGAACTGGAAAACCCAGAGGCCGAGCCGTAAGTTAGACCACTAAATGGCTGGCCTATATAAGACTCTTTAAAAGGTAGGACACTCTTTTAAGGTTAAGCTACTAGAGTTAATGAGGATCCACCCCGTTTTCTCCCTAGACCGGCTATAAAAGGCTGCGGATAATCTACTACCTAGACAGTATAACGACCCCCCACCACCAATCCAGATTGCTGAGGACGAAGAATGGGAAGTTAAAGAAATCCTAGCAGTAAAAAAGGTCCGTAATGTCTTAAAATATTGTGCAAGCTGGGTAGGCTATGATGACGACTTAGAGTAGTACCCTGTATCTAATTTTAAGTACTCCCCCTATAAGCTACAAGATTTCCACCTAGCCTACCCTAATCTCCCTGGACTACTACGTAAATTAGACAACTGGATTAAATGCTAGGAAGAAGGGTTAGATAATTACGATAATTTAGATAATAATAGGGAGCTTAGATAACGCCTAAGGGCAGGCTTTTTTAGGAGGGGGGGGGTGATGTGACGGTGCTAGAGCGCGTTACCTACCAAATTCTGCCATGCTGCTGCCATATTCTGCCAACCTACAATTGGCTCGCTTACCGCTAGCGCCTTGGCGGCTGCCCTTTTATATATGTTTACTATGGTCCTGGCGACCCCCTTCTTTTCTTCTCCTTAGCTTAGTATCTTTATTAGATAGCAATCTACAAGCTTTAGTTTAGAGGTATTTGTGCAAGCCGTTATAGTATCTGCCTACCTGTCTACATCTACCTACCTGTTTATATCTATCTATCTATCTATATCTGCCTACCTGTCTGTATTTACTTACCTATCTATATCTATTTACCTATTTATATCTACCTACCTATCTGCATCCGCCTACCTGTCTATATCTGCCTACCTATCTGTATCTACCTACCTATTAGCATCTCCCTATTTATGCCTACCTGTCTATACTACCTTGATTTGATTGATCGATTAAATTATTTATAGTGTTCGCTAGCTAGTTGTTATTATTTAGCTCTAGTGACGGTTGTCTAGTTCTAGTAACAGTTGTCTAGTTCTAGCAACGGTTGTCTAGTTTTAGCGACGGTTGTCTAGTTCTAGCAACAGTTATTTGGCTTTAGTAACAGTCGTCTGGTTCTAGTAATGGTTCTCTACTAGCTGCCATTCCAGTGCCTCCTAAGTTAGGGAGGATGTAAGGAAGAGTAAAAAATAAGGTAGCTGCAAATTAATAAAATGGGTTAATTAATTATCTAGGCCCCTAAGGGCTTTGAGCTATAAAGAGATTTTATAGTATATATAACCTATGCACGTAACCTATGCCTTAGAGAGAATATAGATTATCTAATAGATGCAGAGCTTTATATAGAGCCTCTATACGTAGAGCTTCGCGTAGAGCCTCGTGCAGAGCCTCTATATATAGAGCTTTATATAGAGCTTCGCGTAGAGCCTCGTGTAGAGCCTCTATATATAGAGCTTTATATAGAGCTTCGCGTAGAGCCTCGTGCAGAGCCTCTATATATAGAGCTTTGTATAGAGCTTTGCGTAGAGCCTCGTGCAGAGCCTCTATACGCAAAGCTTTATACAGAGCTTTGTACGGAGCCTTATACGGAGCCTTATACGGAGCCTTATACGGAGCCTCTATCGCAGAGCTTTGTATAGAGCTTTATACAGAGCTTCGTGTAGAGCTTTATATAGAGCTTTATATAAAGCTTTATGCAGAGCCTCTTGTAATTAGTATATAACTTAAATGATATATTATATTACCTTAATTGCATATTAAGGAATGTATAAGTTGGTTAACTATATATTATTTAACTTTTAAACATATTAAATTAGTTAACGGCGTATTATTTAACTTATAAATATATTAAATTGGCTAATTGTAGGTTAATTACGTGTTGTTTAACTTTTAAATATATTAAGTTAGTTAACTGCGTGTTAAGTTAGTTAAGTTATATATTAAGTTAGTTAACTATATATTAATTACGCGAAACGCGCTTAGTAAAGTTAACTTAAAACTTAGCCTACAAATATTTTCCCAATGGGCGTAGGGTATTGTTTATAAAGTATTGGAATAAACTTAGGGCGTTTATACGGCTAAATAGTATTACTAAATATTTAAATAATCTATATTGAGTACGAAATGTAGTAAGCTATTTATCTCCTTTTATAATATAGATACGGTTTAATATATAGATAATATTAAGATTTATATAGTAAGCTATTTATCTCCTTTTATAATATAGATACGGATAGACTTTTGGAGCTCTTGCTGCACCCGGCCTAAAAAGACCAAACCAACTAAAAGAACCCTAAAAAACACCCTAATAATCCCCTGAGATGCATGCATTACAGGGAAGGCATAGGTGGAACGACAGTGGTACGCAGTTATATGCAACCGCCAGACCTATACCTAATAATGGCCCCCCATAATAACAATAAGGACGGGCGAATACTATACTAGAAAGCGGAAATACCCTAATTAAGAAGACATCTAATAAAATATAAAGCCTATTAGACGCGTCTAGTATCTAGAACTATAGGGGAGCATCTATTAGCTATTATAAACTAATATAGCTAGTAGAATAGCTCTAGTCTAGTAAACCTTAGGCGCCCCTCTAGTAAACCCTTAATTAAATCCTCTAATGGCTAAACAAAATTAAAGATAAATAAAAACCCCCCCTATAGGCGAACCGCACCTGGGCCACTATAGCTACGCTTCTATAGCATAGGGAACCTACCCCCCTAAAAACAATAACTAGGTATATAATTATAATACAACCAAATATAGAAAAGGTAGAGGAATTTAGGGGATAATTAGAAATAGAAGTTCTTATAGAGATTTACAAGGAGGTTTATAACGCCGTTATAGTCCAACACCTTAGGAGTGGAAATATTAGAGTTACCCTAAAGGACTAATAGGCAAAGGAACGGGCTATAAGGGTAGGAGATAGGCTAGGAGAGCGTATTAGTATAAAAGTGCTTCATAAAGATTACCTAATTGAAGTCCTGTTGGTTTCTATAAGCCTTAGGGTAAAAAGGGGATGCTAGGCGGATAATATAGTAACTATATAGGAGATAGTAAAACAAACGGAACGCCTTATACTAGAACTTATAATTACCTAAATCTAATAGCTTTAATAGGAAAATATAAACTAAGTATATAATAAGAACAATAAGAGGATATAAGGGGTGCTGGAGACTTACTAGGAAGACAATAAATAAATATATAGCTCCCTTATTATCAGCGTATATATACTAGGAATGCAAAAACTCCTTATCCAAAAAGGAATAATTATAAATGGCCTTATATATAATATAAGGCTCTATAACCACAGACTATACCTAGAATGATATTATTGCTATATATAATAGGGACATACCTAATCTATATGCGCAGTATAGGTATGCTGCGGCTACTATATAGGCCCCTATAATATAAGATAATGTATAAATTAAAACTAAATAAAATGCGCGAACTGTTACTAAAGTATATATAAGGCGTAGGAGAGAGAAGACTGCATTAAATATAGGAGATAGAAGAAAAGGGCTTAATAGCTACGGGAATAACTACACACTAGGTTATATAAATAGAAACAATAGGTAATAAGCTAGGGGGATATAGGTATCTTTCTAGCGTTTCCTACCTTTAATACTAAGGGGCTAAGCTAGCCATTCTAAGCCTTAATGGGCTAAAAGTGACGCTATATAATATTACCAGACTGAACAGGGATATAAGGGACATATAGGATATAAGGGAGAGGACGCCTAGTAGGAAGACCCCTATAGACGGCTATAGCAAGTTTAAGGCCGGGATAATTAAGAATTAGATTTAACGCAGTAAATATAATATATATAGCTAGCTTATAAGGGGCATATAGCCAACCGGCGAGAATAGGGGAAGAACTAGAGGCAATAACAGACTTAAATTTAGAAAGGCTAGTAGGAACATAAAATATAGAAATAGAAAGCTCTATATAAAATAAGTAGTGGCTAGGGAGTAAATATAGGAGACGGAAGTTCTAAATATTTTAAAGAAAGTAGAAATAGAAGAAGCGAGGAGTAAAGGAGAGGCAAAGGACCCCTACTAGGGGTCCACTACTTGACTATTATATAGTATAACTGTGGCAATACGAACTACTGTTTAGTAAGGCCCCTACTAGACAGTCTAGACCTAGAGAAATACTATATTCTTACTATATAAGAGCCGTATTATAATACCTATATATAATTAATATACTGCCCCTAAGGATTCCAGCTCCTATATAAACCAAAAGCAGCTATATACGTATGCTTTATAATTAGCAAAAATATCAGCCTTGCCTTATAGTTATGGCAGGTAGTTAACCTAAATATTATAGTTATAACCATCTAGATATATAGGGGACTAGTATAAATTATTAATGTCTATAACCCTAGGGTTAAAGGGGTAGCATAGATAGAGAATATTATATCTATAATAAGCTTACTAGAAACTAAATATGCGGAGTTTATTTTACTAGGAGATATAAACCTCTACTACCTATAGTAGGGGGGCATCTATGTTGCTGCTAATTAATAGGTAGAGTGCCTACTAAAAGCTATAGATAATAGGGGCCTTAAGCTAGATACCCCCCTAGGTGCAATTATATAGTAATAGGGCACTGCCAAAAGTATAATTAACCTTATGATTATAGACGAAAATCTATACTAGAGACTTAAAAGGTGCTCCCCTAAAGAAGAATGGATACTTACCTTAGACTATATCCCTATTTAGATATAACTAGATCTGGATATTAAGGCGCAACTAAATAGCAAAAGATATATAATAAGGAAGCTTAATATAGATAGCTTCCTTAATATAATTAAATAATAACTCTAAGACTTAGAAGAAATCTACCTAATACTAAATAAGTAAGGCTTATTAGCTACCCCTAAGGAAATTAATTAAAGACTAGAAAGGATCTAGGTAGTAATTAAAAGTGGGCTAAAAGAGCACTGCCTAGTTTTAAAACCAGGCCCCTATATATAATATGCATGGTCCGCATAGTACGCAGCCCTTATAGCCAGCTAATAACAAGCAAAGAGGAAATATATAAATAGCCACAATTCTAAGGACAAGAGATAATATAAAGATATAAGAAACTAGCTAAAGAATACCCTAAGAAAAGAAGCAAGGAATAACTAGAGATGGTTTATAAATAAATACACTACTAACCTAAGTCTCCCCTATAATAAGGGCCTTTAGACTATAGTAAAATAGATAAAGAAAAAGGCGGGACGCCTAGTAGAAGATCTATACCTACTACCCCTATAAAGAGCAGGTAAACTATAGGCTATAAGCAACAATAACAAGAAGGTAAAGATCCTTATAGAAAGATTTTTCCCTTAACTAGCTCTAGTAGACCTTAGTAATATTACTAGTAAAACACTAGTAACTTACCTAAGGGTTAATAGCAATATAATAACTAAAGAAATGGCTAGAACTATTAGCCGCCTTTTAAACAATATAGTATTAGGACTAGATAGGATTCTAAATAAAGCCCTAAAGACCTGTGGACTATTTATAGCACCTTAGCTTATAGACGTAGCCAAAGCATACTTTATAATAGGCTACTACTTATAACCTAGAAGATCTATAACAACGGTTATTTTATAAAAAGAAGGTAAAGTAGACTACTTAATCCTAGGAAGCTACTACCCTATTACCTTAGAAAACACCCTAAGCAAGATCTTAGAAAAGGTTATAGCAGACTATATAGTAAATATAGTAGAGGAATACGCCCTACTACTATAAAGCTAAATAGGGGCAAGAAAGAATCGCTTAACGCTATTAGCACTTACACTACTTGCTACTACTATTAAAACTGTATAGGCTATATAAAAGGACTTTATAGTATTAATACTTAGCCTAGATATTAGCGGTGCCTATAATAATATACCCTATAAGCGTCTCCTATATATCCTTAGGGCAAAGGGCTTCCTAGAATGGATTATTTAGTTTATTTAAGGATTTATAGGCCAGAAAGAAATGTTACTAGTCTTTAGCGGATACTAGAGCCCCCCTATTGCAGTTATAATAGAAATACTATAAAGATTACCTCTATTACCTATACTCTTCCTCTTTTTTATAAGCAACCTGCTTAATACCTTTAAGGAAGTGGCGACCTAGAGGATAGGCTTTGTTAATAATATAAACCTAATTATATATAGGCCAACAGCCGCAGAGAACTGTAGGACACTAGAGAAAGCCTATAATACCTATATAGAATAGGTAAGACAATATAGAGTCTAATTCTTACTAGAGAAATACCAGTTAATCTATTTTATAAGAAAACATAACTAATCTGCAGATCTTTAGCATATAATCTATATTTAAGGCTTTAGGGGTTAACCGGTTTAAGGCCTAAAGGTATTAGGAGTATAAATAAATAGTAAGCTCTAGTAGAGCGCATATACGGTATAAGCGGCCTATAAGGGCTAAGTATAGTATATCGCCATATCTAGGATTGTTAATTTTATATAGGGTCTATACTTCCAGAGGTTATACCTACTATATATAGTAGTTATCTGGCTAACCATAATATATAGATCTAGCATTTAGGCCACTAGAGAAACTAAAAAAGGCCCCCTTAAATCACTCCTTAAACCACTCTAAAAGGTCTAAATAGCCTGCCTTAGGAGTATAATAGGCGGGTATAAGCAAATAGCCACAGCACTGCTTAAGAAGGAAGCCAATATTCCCCCCCTATAACTATATATTAAAGCCAATATAATGCAAAGGGTGTAAAAGGAACGTAACTCTAATATTATAAAGTATATTAAAAGTATATTAAGACACGCCTAAACAAACTATAGAGGGACCCTAGGGTGCCCTATAGGAGAAGGAACCAATAACCCTAAAGTAGGGAAGATATATTAGGAAAACAGGTAGAGAAAGTAGAAGAAGAATAATACAGCGCTAGGGCCCAGGCCCATATAGAGAAGGAAGAGAGACGCGTAAGAGGCTAGCAAAGATAACAGTAAGGAAGAGAAAGGAGCTAAAGTAGAGTATAAAAAAGTACTGGAAAACTATCTACCGCAATATAATACTAGTTGGACCGACGCTGGAGAAACAAATAGGAGTTAAAGGTATAGAGGTAGACTTAGGTAAGGGGAACCTAAGCCATAGTATAGGTAATACTATAGGGGGTAAATACCTAAGGGCTCTAAGAGGGCCTAACAAAGGCAGAAAATATAATAGCAATACTTTTAAGGATAAGAATAATAGGACTAAAAGATTAGCTTTACTAGGTGGGTATCCTAATAGGTAGCCTAAGGTATAAATATAGCTAGCTAAGACAGACACCAAAATATATAATACTATTATGCCCCTTATACACTAGCTAAGAAGCAATGCTCTTAATAGCTAGTATAGAAAACTATAATATACTACTCTTAATATAGAAAGGCCTTAAGGCGGCTACCTAGTAGCTTATTAGCTAAAATGTGCTAGACCAGTTCTAGGTTACAAAGGAAATAGTAATAGAAAGTAAAGGGGTAAGTAATAGACGCCCCCTAATAACTCTATAGGAGTAGAGTATAGTGTATAATACTAGCTCGTCCGTAGGTTTATTACGGCAGTAGTAGTTCCTAAGGAGGTTAAAAAGTAAGGTAGTAGAGCACTACTAGTGACTTATAGGCGACTTATAAGCGAGCCCTAAAAGGTGGGGAGACGGATTACAGGGTTTTCTTAAATAGAGTTTTCTCCCTATATATATATAAGGAGTAGTCCGTATAGGCCTAATAGAGATCCGAATTGGATGTTAAGCAATAAATAATAATATATAGTAGTATAATCTTTAATTAATGTCTAATACAGATCCTATTTAGGCCTATATAGACACTTGCTGTTGTAGGGGGGAAAACTTGCCCTATATATATATAAGGAGTAGTCTATATAGGCCTAATAGGGATCTAAATTAGATATTAAGCAATAAATAATAATAATAAATAAAATAAATCTATTAAATAAAATAAATCTATTAAATAAAATAAATCTATTAAATAAAATAAATCTATTAAATAAAATAAATCTATTAAATAAAATAAATCTATTAAATAAAATAAATCTATTAAATAAAATAAATCTATTAAATAAAATAAATCTATTAAATAAAATAAATCTATT
>Ga0307507_10004490_pt1 | contig 24655 bp, 29 predicted proteins | sample 7_EM_MG_FD_207223 | JGI IMG/M metagenome (GOLD analysis project Ga0307507, IMG submission 207223) | Populus trichocarpa ectomycorrhiza microbial communities from riparian zone in the Pacific Northwest, United States - 7_EM | ecosystem: Host-associated > Plants > Roots > Unclassified | place...
AAAGAATTGTGCATGAAAGAGATGTGGTTCAAGCTATGAACGAGATGAAAACTATAGGGCTGGAGCAGATGATCAAACGGTAGAGAAACGACCCTGTATACCAACTAGAGCAGGACTCTAGCAATACCTCCGAGGGGGAAAAATGCAACACTACCGCATCAGGAATGGCTTACTCTATGCCACCACTCGAGGAGGAGAAGACTGCCTCTACATACCAAAGGGACATGGGATCAATGGAGAAACACTTATGGAACTAATGATTAGCGAGATCCATACCAAGGGACACCACAGCGCAGATAGAAACCTTCGGTATGCATCTGAATATATCTACTGGCCGGAAATGCGGAAGGATTTCAGGGACTTCGTTACGCAATGCGAGCTATGCCAGGCCAACAAGGAATGCAACACCCTACCAGCCGGTGATGCCCAAACCCTCCCTTTCCCCTCCAAGATATTTTCAAGCTATGCTATTGATTTTATGGGCCCCTTTACGAACTGAAAGGGCCAGGACTCGGTCGTGGTAGTAGTGGATAGAGCAGTAGGATTCAGCTGGCTGAACCCAACATCAGTTACTGCAACGGCAGTACAGACTACTGAGCTACTCCCGTACCATATCTTTAGGCCTCATGGAGAATCTCCCTCGATTGGCAGTGATGCTGACCCACGATTCACATCTAAGTTCTGGAAGCAGACACTTAAGACAATGGGGATCAAACACATCATGGCTGCGCCCGGCCATCACCAAACGAATGGGCAGGCTCAACGGAAAATCAGGGAGCTCAAGACTCCCCTGAGAAATGTCACCAACCTCCGCCAAACCAATTGGCTCACCTTCCTCCCCAAGGTGGCAGCATATTCCAACGCTGGTCACTCTGATACTATCAACATGTCTCTAGGCAAAGCGGTGTATGGTCGAGGGTACCCCCTCTTAGACACCTACCGAGTCTACCCTTCTGCGGTTCCTGCCTCGGACGATTATTACAACACACACCACGAAATCAGGAACGCAGCATACCAGGCTCTGAAGCTAACGCGAGTTAGATGTACCAAGACTGCAGCCAAGAGAAGGAACGATGTTAAACCTGTTGGAATTGGGGGAATGGTAATGATATTCAGTGATTAGTTTGCGACTGAATCTGGGAGGTTTAGGAAATTACAACCACGATGGAGAGGCCCCTTTATCGTCATCGAATTCGATGAACCTACCCAGAACTAGACAGTTAGCATGGATTCAAGGATATATCGACGCCAGAGAGGATATTCCACGGCTCAGTTATCCAACCCTACCGCCGTAAGGATGATGAACGATTCCCTGGAAGGGCCTACACCAAACCGGCGCCTATCCTAATCGATAATGAAAAAGAATGGGAGGTTGAGATCATTCTTGACAATAGGAGGAGGCATGGCAGAGGGCAGTTCTTGGTGAAATGGAAAGGGTACCCGAATAGCGAGAATAGTTGGGAACCAGTGGAAGGCCTTGAAAACGCAGAAGCCCTGGTTCAGGCATGGTGGAGGGACCACTTGCCAGGGGAGGAATTCCCCACTGTTTTTTCCGGTTATATTACGGTATGCTTTACTCCTACTAAGGACGGTTATGAACAACACTCTTAGGAGCCAGCGGTGGATTTGGGTTTCTGGGAACCCCATTTGGACACCGACTATGATAGCGAGGAGATCTAGGTTTGTTTGTTTTATATTGGAGATGATGTTTTCATTTTGTTTTCAGGGTCTAACCGGTACAGGTTACTGTATGGTTTCGAGTATCGCTTGATCCTCAGTATGTTTTATGATTGAGTTTGATACTCATAATGTTTTATGTTTGGTTTGGAATATCGTTTGATACTCAGTATGTTTTAGTTATCGTGTCAAGGTATCGTGTGATACTGGATATGTTTTATGTAACGTTTCAAGGCTACCGTTTTGGGAGTCTTTATCGTTATTGTTTACAAGGCTCCGGTTAGCCTGACAAGTGTATTTAAGACCTGTTATTGAACGGACTTAGAGAGGGCGGACTTCGACAGACATTGTTTTCAATATACTTGGTTGAACAGTTACTTCTTCAGTTCGCTTCGAGAATCCAATAAGACCAAACATACTTAGCTATTAGGAACTACTTGGTAGTTGCGATATAGTACCAAGTTTGTTACAACAACTTAGTCTAAGCCTCCGGTACGTAGTCTCGCTATATACCGCACTTTGGTATAGAGATAGTATCGTTACCCTATCGATTCCCGCCACCACCCTCGAGGCGGTTACAAGACATGTGGTGCAACCTCATTGCGCAATTCTGATAAGCTGGCGCGGCCTACTGTCTTAGACTATCTGACTAGCCGTTAATGAGTTCTGGAATCACTAATTTTGTGTCTTCCAGGCATGGGGAGGTTTTTCACATCACCCCTTTTTTGGAACCGGTTCTAGTAACTTAGAACGGTACACTTGCGACAACTTAACATCTTTCCAAAGGGAGCAAAAGACACTTAGCTTTCTTTCAAGGCAACAATTTGCCCTTTCTCAAACACGGTGAGATTGCCCATCTATTCTGGATGCATGGTTGTTCAAGTGTGGTTGATTTTTGAGGTGGGATTTCTTGAGGGGGTGCCCAGTTGCCGCCGATCAGACAAATAGCTTTGTTCTAGTCCTTTACGCAAACTCATTCACTTTTCTGCTCCGACTATAACTATAACCTTACCATAGCATATCATCAGAGTCGGGATAGCACCAAAGCCAACTCAAGTAACAGTTTGGTAACCAGGCACACCGTAGAGGGCGCATGGCCTATACTAGCGAGAAAACCAAAACTAGATATCCACTAGTGACAGGAGGGAAGGCTTTGCCATCCTTCTTGGCTGTTTTTTTTCCCCCGAGAGGAATAAAAATAAAAAATACAAAATCAATCAATGTCAATTTAGAAATGTAATCGGGGTTGTCGGTTCTCCAACATTCAAAATTTTTCATTTCTCAGTACCCCCAACGGATGGCGGGTTGGACGAACACATTGCCAATCGGGCAAAGCATGTGCACGACTACATAAAGTTTTAGTGATGTCTCGGAGGTCAATGGAAAAGGGTATAGCCGAGAACCCGTTTAGCTCAGTGTCATAGCTCCAGCAGGTGGGCTCGTGGGATACCCACCATATATAACCACTGAGTTCCTCCCAAACATGAGACTTCCCAGCAACACGAGAACTCCCCTACCGCAAGATTCTGAAATTTCTCTACAACAGGCGTTTTTCATTTCCCACCCACCACCCCTCAGCCAACAGAAAGCGCCCCCCACGTCACCTGATATATATCAATTTCAACCATCCTCTGCGACTAGGGCAGCGACCTTACCACCAATTCCGCCCCCAGTGGAAACATATCACGAGACCAGGATGAGAAGAACCCAGCCCAGGGTCGCACTTAGCATGTCATTTTGGGGTTTCATAGTATTCGTTTTTCGCTGCATTCACAATAGATATTAATCAATGTAAACGTTTTGGGCTTTGGAGAATTGGTCACATATTAGCCCCACACCAAGATGAAGTTTTTCTGGACGAGGATTTGTAAGATATCGCAGGAACTGGGGATTGTTTCTTAGGCAAACAGTGAAATGTATATAAAGAGAGTGTTATAATTGTGGTGACCTATCACGAACCATCTCCCCTACACACCCGGCGATTGAAATCTCAACACCATGAGGATTCATCGTCAACATCCACCACCACCGCACTCCCAGTGAGCTGCACCCTCCCCCTCCCGCCTTACTTCCCTCATCATGTCCTTGGGCCCTGGCGTCCTCGTTTCTAGGGGTCGTTTGGCACTATCACCTCCTCGCTCCGCTCGCGCTTTGCTGCCTCGCTTAGCGTTCGCACGGTCGGCAACACCCTTTCGCCCATGGTACAGACGGCTGGGAATACAGTTCGCAGTAGGAGAAAACTCTTCAACAGGCCATGGTCGATTTCTCCGTTCTCTTCACTTTTGCTAGAGGCTGCCTAGTCAGACACGCACACGGTTACCGATAGTTTCCACGGTTATCGGGTCTACCCCTCCTCCCCCCCTTCAGGTCTCGTCCCGTTGCTCGGTTACAGCTAAAAATCCACTCAATCGGCAGGCACCCTACTGCCTCTTTACCTTACGACATCCTCGCGATTTCTCCACGGTCGCACCCCTCGGTTACGCTCAGTCGTCGTATTGCACTGCCTCGGTGGCGGATGTCAACGCCTTGGGTTCTTGAGTAATGGTTGCACGGTCGCGCTGCTTTTGTGGCGCGTTGCTTTATTTTAGTGGCCTCTCGCACCCCCTATTTTTCTTCCTTTGTTGTTGGTACTTTAGGATTCGAGAAGTGGTTATAACAATTACTTTTTTTTGTTAGTGTCTACGGCAAGGGTTTTCCTGTTGATTCCTCCCCATATATTTATTTGATTTTCTTATTCCGCCCCTTTAGTCGGAGTTTGATTTCCTATTTTGCGTGGCTGGTGTGCGGTTGGTTCCAGACCAGAGGGACGTGGGTTGATGGTTTTTTCCCTGGCGCCGTTTGGTTAGTTATAGGAGTTTTTTTTAGGCCATAGCTAGCGCTGCATGCACTTTTTGTACCTAGAAGACGAAACAAATCTAAGATGAAAAAAAAAAAAATGAAAAAAAAATTATCGTGACCTATGGTGCTAACCTCTGGGGGAGATATGGCTCTTAAATATAGAAAAGTGATTGGGACTCTTCCGGGAGTCTGCTAACTATAATCATGACATTGCTACAATTTAGCACGTCTTCTCGGTTCTGTACATCTCCCAACTTCCCTTCACCTGTCATCACTCCGCTTTCCTTCACTACACTTTGTACCACTTTCCCCACTTCTGAGTCGGCCCCACTCCTCGCTGTGTTTTCCGCTCTTCGCAGTCCTCCCCGTGAGGTCGACCCTACGGTGAGCCTTGCGAGATCGTTCTCGTATTCACTGAGAAGTGGTAATGTCCGGAGACCATCTAGTGAGCTCCTGTGATTCAGAATATGACAGAGGTATGGTGCGCGGCAAAAGGTGGGAAAGTCGGTTGTGGGAAATTGGATTAGAGGTTAGAAAAAAAGGCTCTTAGAAATTCCCGCATAGACAGCCTTCTCATTAAAGTTTACACACAGGATTGGAGGGCAATCATCCCACTCATCCCAGAGCAAAGCTCAATTAACCGACCCCCACTCCTATTTCACTATACCTCTGTCCTTGCTCCCAAGAATATAATCAAGTAATCATACTCGGGGACTCCTCTTTGACAGAATAAAGGATAAAAAGTTGAAGATATCTCAATATAATAATATCTTGAACAAAAGTAGGAAGTGCTTGAATACTACAATATCTTTTCATAATGTCTGGGGCAACTGGACTGTTGCCGCTGATCTGTTTCTATTATTCATCGCCCTTGGATCCCGGCTCACGGCGCTGGGACATTCAAGAGCGCCCCATCAACAATGTTGGGAAATATCTCATGATGGCTGAAACGTTTAGAAGACACTGTGGATTGGGCTGGTAAGGTTAAAGTGATTGTGATAAGTCAGTTTTCTTCCGCTCTGGAAATCCTGTTATTGGCAAGACATTTATTAGCAACAACAATCTGGCCAAGAGAGAGGTGAACTCTTACTAACAACCCTTGGTAATAGTTTGTCGGTAGTGGGCAGGCTGAGCCATCCACCTAGAGGAGAAAGACTGCCGTTATGCCCTTTTACTTTAATATTACTACACGAATAGAGCAGCCTGCACCCAGTATGCTCGCTTCAGTGCTGGGGAAGTGCTGAGTGGAACGGAAGGGTTCTGAGGGAAATATTACACATGTTGTGAGAAAAGAAAAAAAGCTTTTAGTGGACGCAAACTACAACTTGGTTAAATTGGGAAGATGCTGCAATACATTAGGTCCTCCCCCAGCTCACATTTATGGTCATTGAGGATTTCGACGGAGGTAGAGGTGTCCGGCAATTTGAGTGTTTTGAATAGTGTGTTGGTACAACCCTTTGCCGATTGGGCAAAAGAATGGATGCGATGGACAGAACAGGGACGAATGTCTCGGAGGATCACGGAAAAAAGTATAACCGGCCACACAGGAAGCTTGAGGTCATAGCTCCACCGTTCTTGGCCCACGAGCTACCCACAATCCGCTCTAGCTCCCAACACCACGAAACGCTGTTGCTCAACCACAGAACACGAGATCTTCTCAAAACACCAGATCCAAAAAACCTCTCTACTGCTCGCGTCTTTTTGCCTTACCCCCCTTAATTCAATCATGATAGGCAATACCAACACCCTACGACAGGACCTCAATAGCTGGATACATTACATATAAAACTATGCCGCGTCGAACTGGGTCAACACGTGGTGATTCTAGAGGTCCAGCCAACCGGAGAGGTAATAGTGGTGGAATTTGAAAAACTACAAGAACCTGCTAGCCACTTCACCGTTGTGGTCAACCCTAGGCCAACGACACAGACAGTCCCGCTACCGAAGAAACAGCAAGTCTCAAAAGCGAGAGTGCCCTGCTGCAAAACAACGCAAATACCAATATACGCAGAAAGGAATCCCAGCAGCCATGGTCAGGATACACCCCACGTACCACCGAATCCCTGCAATCCGAAATTCCCGTCTTCCAAAAAGATCCCCAACCTACACGGGCGATCTCTGTACAAGAACAAGATGGCCTTACTCGGGACGATATGCAGGCACTCATACAGGCCCATGAGGAGGAAATAGTACATCAGGTCATTCAGCGACTAGACCAAAACAACCGAGAAGTTAGGGAATCGTCTTTGTAGTGTCGCGAATCACCATTGCACTGGGCAAGGGTACCTCAACCAAGCAACCCAACCAGAGCCCAAATTGCGCAGCTTGAGAACCAGCTTGCAGAATTACGAGGAGAAGGTGTGCCGGTTACACAAAGCGGACTAGAAACTCAGGACCTATGTAGGTATAACCTTATCCCATCCAAAGGCCCAATGCCAATTGAGAGTGCATCTGGGATGGCGGAATCGGTGGAAGCTCTCTTCCCTGGGGTGGAAGGAAGTACGCTAACGCAAATAATCGAATACTGGTTTAAACCTACCAACATATACCGGCTGCTAGCCAGTGAGCAATATCGGGCAGAGACAGAACAGACAATTAGCATGGGTGGGGTGGAGTTCGAACAGGCGGAACGAGAAGGGAAAGAAAGTCAGTATCGGATGAGTGCCTTTTTCAAGGCCTGGGTAGCATATAGCGGGAGCTGGGTGAAGCTGGCACCACATCCTCTGCAGGGGCCACTTCCGACAGCTCTCTTTATTCGCACCATGAACCTGTATGACTTACTTGAGAAGTATACATGGGAAGGGGTAAAAGCCTACCACTTCCAGTTTCACCCCAAGAGGGTAGCAGGTGGCAAGAGTATTTACCGGCCAAGCGAGTGGCACCTGATTGACAGCGAACTGATACAGTCGAAATGGTTTGCTCATGCTATATCCCCGGAATAACTGGACTCAAGGCCCAGCTCGGATTCCACCTCAATCACGCAGGATCTTTGAGCTTCCACTGCGGGGAATCACGCCCAGGGGGGGCCATACCTATCCAACAACTCATCACACTTACGGTTACGAAGGAGGAAAACGACGGATAACTTATACAACCAGCAACCAAGGCAACCGCACAGCGGCAGCAGCCAGTGACCCGCCGATTCCCAATAGCTAAATCTGGCAGAACTTGAACTTCTGTGAATGGCCTATAACCCACTGCCGCCACGAGCATATTTGCATGACGTGTGGTAGCAATCACAAGTCCAGCCAGTGCACACAAGAAGCAAACAGCATAGCAGTTACTTCTCGCAGCCGTTTTCCTGGACGGTAGCCCCCCTACCTATCGATTCCCCCAATCCGCATACAATTTGTACTTTTTTCGCTGTGTGCTGTCCCTCCTACTATGATATAATACGCATCTTATTACCTCATCTCTACTCATACAGACCTTGTACCATGCTTACGCTACATAAGCGATATCCTCCTATAATGGGGAAGCGTCTTCTGCCAGCTGGCATACCTGACCCAACCCAACTGTCAGCAGACAGCCTCAGCACACTCGACCCAACACGCATATCCATTACCCATTATTGACCAAACACTCATTGCCCATGCCAGCTGGCCCACTTAACTACGCAGGATGGAAGCGTCTGACAAGATCCTTCACGGACCGTGAGGTGGTGGAGGCAATTCCGGGCATCTGCCAATTTGGAGCAAGAATTGGATACGAGAGCCACCGAAGATCATTCACGATATATCCAAATTTGGCCTCGGCCATGGACAACAAAGAAATCATAACTGCAGATATTACCAAAGAGGTTACTCTCAATAGACTCGCGTGCTATACAGAGTGCAGTCAACTCCCACAACAATTTACAGTGTTCTCCCTAGGGGTAACAGACAAATCTGATGGGTTCAAGAGAAGAATCCACCACTTATCATACCCGACAAGCGATATGTTGTCAATCAATGGGGGAATCCCCGAAGAGTAGGGTATGATCAACTACAGCCGGATTAGCAAGGCAATTTTGGCAGTTCAGCGATTTGGAAAGGGATCCTGGCTCATCAAGCCCGACTTTGAGAACGCCTTTCGCCACGTTCCTCTAGCCCCACTCGATACACCGCTGCTCGGAGTTGAATGGCAAGGACAGTATTATGCCCAACGGTTTCTCCCATTCGGCTTGCGGAGAGCCCCCTACATCTTCAACCTATTTGCAGAGGTATTCCATTGGGTGCTCACCACGGAACTTGACAACAAAAGAATACCGGGAGAGGTCGTCCATTACCTGGATGATTTCCTCGCAATTCTCCCCCCAAATGGAAACCCAGGATACTACGGGAGGAGAATTGCGGAGCTATGTAGAGAAGTGGCACTATCAGTGAAGTAGTCATAATAGCGAGGAGGGAACGGCCCTTAGTTTTTGGGGAGTGGAAATAGATAGTGCGGACATGGGAATTCGACTACCATTAGGCAAACTACACAAAGCCCAAGCACTGGTTTCCCCAGTTTCCAAGCAAGCGACGATCGCGCTCCTAGAACTTCAGTCACTTACCGGGGAATTAAACTTCGAAGCCCTAGTAATCCCTCTCGGCCGAACCTTTTTACGACGCCTGTATAACTTACAAATATACTTCCCTGCCCAAAGTCCACCGTGCCGAAGAGGCATATCAAGGGAAGCACAGAAAGACTTGCGATGGTGGAAAGGTATCCACGCAGGAGCGCAGGAGAGATCTATTAGGAAAGAACTTCGGGAGAGAGTGTATCTCTGGTCTAACGTTGCAGGAAGTAAAGGTTTAGGCGCATACTATGTGGATATGAGACAGGCGAGCACACCAGAGAGGTGTGACAATACTGAATATGCCCGTGAATACTTGCTGAAACCACATAAGTGATCCGCATTCTCAATCGCACTTCCAAGATTCCTGTCGAGACGAAACGAGCACATTAACACAAAGGAACTAGGAGTAGCAGAGCAAGCCCTACTGTACTCGGGGGAGCAGTGGACTGTGACAAAGGTTGTGATGCACATTGACAACCGGGCGGTAGTCTTTGGGCTGGAAAATATGAGCATGCGGGGAACATCAATGGATGTCCTCCGTCGATGTCTACTACTAGCGGCAAATCACGATCTTCAAATTGAACCCCGCCGGATCCCAATGAGGGAAAACAAACTAGCCGATGCCCTCTCACGATTTGACCATACTGGGATAGCTAACCTGGGACCACATTTAGTCGATCCCACCTGCAGCCTCCCAGCGCGGCGGTTCCTGACATTCAAAGAACGGGAGTATCAGCGATTGCAGCATACTATCTTTGGCATGGTCTGTCACCAACCAGAAGATAAAATCATAATACCCCAAGATCAGGCTTTACCATATTCAGCCACCTGGCAGGCTACCGGCATCCGAGCAGATCCTGCTTTCCCGCACAAGCAACCTGGTTGATCGACTGGGTCTGTTCTCTAGCAGGCACAATAAAAGTCAAAACAATGAAACTATATCTCTGTGGCCTAAAGTCCTACCAACTAGAACTCAGAATAGAGTGCAATGCCTTCCCAGACCTACATGGGGAAAAAGCTCTTCAGGGAATTAAGTGCGACCACTTAGGGCCACACCGCCGCAAACGGACACCTCGCACTCTCCCGCACCTGCGTCTAATACTCAACAGAATTGGCAACAGTCGCTACGATGACCTTGTCCTCCATGCCGCCTTTACCCTCACCTTTGCTGCTTTCCTAAGGGTAGGAGAATTCACATACAGGCAGAGTGACCTAGACAGTGGCCGTGCCTTCCGCAATTGGTCTCTTACCAAGAGTAGTATCCGGTTCATCGCTGGGGGAGCTCACATGGAACTCACCATCCAATCATCCAAGACGGACCTTTTTACACATGGAGTTCAACTCACTATTGCGGCCAGCAACGATTCGGCTTCTCCAGTTGGCGCAATGAACAAACCTCCAAGTATCGATTCACATAGGCCCACACATGCACCTCTTTTCTGCATTGGTCCCCACGAGCAACGCCCATTAACAAGTTAATATGTCATTCAGAGGTTACGGGAACTGGCAATAGGGGCGGGCCTAGTCTATGGAGCATGGAATGGGCATAGCTTCAGAAGAGGAGCAGCGATATGGGCAGCGGAGATGGGAATCGTTGACAACCAAATCCAGATCCTGGGCCGCTGGAGGTCGGACGCTTACAAAATCTACATTGAGTACTCCAGAGAGCAACATATCGCAATCTCACAACGGTTCCAGCTAGCAAGATTTGCAATATAAGTTCAGAGATCGCCCGTGCCTCCCTTGACTTGGAAGACCAATGTTTGACACCGTGACGGCAGGCCTAACCAAGCAGCCTTCCACGGGAGGGTTACCTGCCTCCATTTGGGACACACTGGTGCCAACCATCTCGAGCGACAAGGGCAGCAATCCACCCACACCAATGCCTCCGACAGTGGAAACCGAATTCTGGACAACCGGGGAGAAAAGAAGAGTTACCCTTTGTATTAAATAGTTCAATGTATATGATTTTGGGTTTTTGAGAAATTGGTTCATTGAAAGTGAGAATTGACACGTCCCCGGGCACGCGAATATTTATAACTGGAAGGCCCCATACTCGTGCGGATATTGAAACAACTGGCGGGCTGATTAACCAGTGTATCTATTGGCCTCTCACAGACAACATCATCTAATTCCCTCATGTTAGCCCAAGCGAGGACGAAAAGACACAGGATGCCATAGATTCGAGTGCAGAGGGAGCCATTCCGGAGAAGATTCTCGGAAGTGTTGAAAATTACCCCCGATCACACTCCGTGCAGAAGAATGTTACCTATCTTCTACCTTACCTATTGTGTCGCTTTTTAGTTACTAGCCTAGATTTCTTTTTCACTAATTATTAATCAAAGAGGAACGGTGGTTTGTATACTCTACGTGATGATTGGCATACATAGCCGAAAATATTCAGAAAGCAAAGCGGAGGATGCATCGGAATACTGGGCTGGAATATGACTGGAGCTCCTTTGTTGTATGATCAAACTCCTTGAATGGCCTCTGCAAGTGTGAGGAAGTTAGAGGAAGATCTTTGTATTGTCTATATAAGTCCTCTGTTCCGCCATAGAGAGAAAGTATAAGCAAGCAAGATAGGTATACTAAGAGTAAAGAGCCGTTCCCACCTAGAGTTCACGTCGCCTCACTCTCCCACTCGTCTGTCTGTCGGTCTTTCCGCAATCGGCAACTCAAAACAGGAAGCATATAGGAAATGTGGGCAGCAGTCATGATGCTGATAATCCCATCCCACATTATCGGCTAATATATATATTTAGGTTTCTACTCGCTTTAGTAAATATGAAAACAATCTTGCAAGAATCGATGATAAATCGGGGGGAGGAAAGTCTTAGTAAAATCCCGAATATATTAAAGTTGGGGGATGTCTACAGTGCGATGATAAAACAGATACAGGTCTCAGTTGCCGCTGTAGAAGGGCACGAGGGAATGGTGAGAATGCTAACCGGAGGGGAAGAGGTCAATCCTGACCCGCCATGTAGGTAGGGCCGAACGCAGCTCTCGCTTACTATGGGCAATGGCTGTGATGGATTAGTCAAAATGCTAGTTAGGCGGGAAAGGGTCAACCTCAGCAAGGCAGACAATGACGGCCGAACTCTGCTCTTGCATAAGACAGAGTATAGGCCTGAGGGAGTGGAAAAAATCTCACTTAAGTGAAAAGATGTCTATCCTGACAAGCTAGATAAGGAGAGCAGACTGCTTTGGAATGCCGTTGAGGGAGGGCTCAAGGAGTGGTGAGGATGCTATGGGGGTGATTCGAGTTTACCTAGAATTGACAGTCCTCGAATAGGTTACTGTTCAAGGTTTTGCACTAGCCTCTAATATTTCAGCGGTTGCAAGGATATGCGTTTAATTGGTAATAGGTGGCATTTCAGCTTGGAATTACATATTGCGCTACATTCTTGAATTCGTGAGGGCAGATGAGGGTTTCACTAGATCATCTACTTCGTTGACCGATGATATAAAATTACTTGGCAATTGTAATTATTAATTGTTACTTCTCCCGCTTAAATAGTGGGTTTGGAAAAACCCGGTGCCAATTGGGCGCAGCTCACTAAACCCTAAGCAAGGGCCCAGGAACGCACAGTACCCGGGCTGACCTCCGGAAAAAATGCATAGCTGGTTGCCCGGCCTGTAGGGGGCCATAGCTCCTGAACACAATATCATCAGCTACTCGCTTTCACCTATCGTTCCTCCTATCTTCATCACTCAAGAAACCATGATCTTTCCTCCACCTCGCGTTCTTCATTGCCTTCACCTCGCGTTCTCCATTGTCTTCTCCTCCAAAAGTTCGACAAACACAACCATCACACACAACTCGCGTGAAAGACCCCCTGAACCGAAAATAGCAAAGAGAATAGCCCCAAGAAGACCCTCGACGCGTACTCATTGCCCGGCACAAGCTACTAGACAGAGAGTTAGCGGTGGAATTCGGAGGAATACGTGGAGCCGTCACCCTCCCAATCGCTATGGTCAATCGGTAGAGAGCCACACTGGGATAATAGCAACGGAGGGGACAATCAAACCTTCAAGTGGAAGTGGAGATGATGAACCGAGTATTCTACTCTAGAGCCACTCGCCTGAAATCGAAGCCAACCACCCAGAACCAAGGTCTCCACCCCCTGCCACTACAATGCCCCGATCACCATCCCAAGCAACCCATGGCGAGCTACCCTGCCTTCCTCTATCACCCAGCTCACCCAATATGTCCATAAACTTGAACACTATGAGACAACTCCTACACTCCCATGAAGATGAAATTGTAGACTGTGTGATGCACCAGCTACGGTCGTACAACAATACCGGGCAAACTATACCGCCAGCAAATACCCAGTCACAGACACTCCCGGTTCTGGCGGCTCAACCACGAGAATCAAACCTCACGCCGACCAGAATTGCCGACCTGGAAAGCCAACTAGCTCAACTACGTGGGGAGATGGAGGGCGAACCACCAGAGAGAGGACACCCCAGAGCATATGGTACGTATAGTCCCACCCAAGGCCCAACAGCACTGGCGGACGAGAGCGCGTCTGGAATAGTAGACTTTGTGGAAACATTATTCCCCCGAGTGGAGGGAACCACCCTGGTCCAGATTCTCGAAAACAGGTTCAAACTGACAAATATCTATCGGTTACTAGCAAGCGAGAAGGAAAGGGCTGAGTTACAACGGATGATAAGCATTGGTGGGATAGAGTTCGAGCAGACGGAAAGGGACGCCAAGGAGAGTGAATATAGAAGGAGCGGTTTCTTCAAGGCATGAGGTGCCTATTGCGGAATATTAGTCAAGTTGGCTCCCCATGGGCTCCAAGGAGATCTCACCACCACACCCTTGATCTATACAATGAATCTATATCACTTGCTAGAGAGGTATAACTGGGATGGAGTAAAGGGTTACCATTTCCAGTATCATCGGAAACTGGTCGCTAGCCACAAGGGAATATACCAAGCAGTAGACTGGCCCCACTTGGATAGCCAACTTCTGGCATCCAAATACTTCGCCCACACTGCCCCCTGGCCCTCATGGGTACAAAGCCAGAAGAGTCCCTCTCCTATTGCAAGAAGGACATACAACATTCCGATCCGCGAGAGCCTATCCGCCCCATGCTATAAGCCTCCGGGAACTAGTACAACACCGTATACACCCAACAACGATACCAAGCCAGCAACAACCAGTTCATATCAGTCCCACCTCGCCGACTGCTAGATGGTAGCGGAGGAACCACTTAGACTATCCAAGGATGCAGGAACTGGAACTACAGAGAATGCCGTGCAGTACAGTGCCGCTTCCTGCACCAGTGCATTACCTGTGGTAGCGACCACAAAGCTTCCCAATGTCCAAGCAGGAACAATATACCCCCACACCTCCCCTACACCAACTCCCACAGACAGTAGAACCCCCAACCTCCAAAACTACCCTAATACCTTCTGCCCCTCCCCTTGTTCCTTTACGGCACTCCCAGTAGCAAAGAGAATAATAGCAACACAAGGCTCACGTCCATACAAGCCATGATAATCCCGTCAATATATGACCCCCACCCTCCAGCAGCTGCTGCCCCAGTTCCGCCAAGCATGGCTACACCCAAACTACCACACAGACCTAATACCGTCTTGCATTACACACTATTTACCCCACAAAACCTCCCCATGCCAGCTGGCCCTCGCAAGACTGCCCGGTGGAAAAGACTCACGGTAAAGTCCCAAGATCAGGAGGTCATTGCAGCCATACTTGGCGTATGCAAATATGGTGTAAGAATAGGTTACTGCGGTCAACGCACTGCGCCTACGATATACCCCAACCTGCCAACTGTAGACCAAAATGCAGCCATAGTGACCCAGAAGATAGAGTTCGAGATGAGAAGAGGCTAGTTGGAACTATACCTGAATCGGGCAAGCCTCCGATGACACTATACCGCATCACCATTCGGACTCACCAACAAGTCCGAGTGTAGCAAGCATCCTATCCACCACCTATCCTACTCGACAGGTAGCCTCTACCCAATAAGCTATGGGGTCCCAGAAAAGTACGCGGCGATTAGATATAGTACTATCGAGGATGCCATTCAGGCAGTACAGGACCTTGGGAAAGGAGGCAGCTTTATCAAGCGCGACTGTGAGTTAGCTTTCCGCCATGTACCCGTTTCGCCACTCAACTCCCCACTGCTCGGATTTCATTGGGAGAACACATTCTATGCTGAACGCTACCAACCTTTAGGCCTTCGGTCCGCCCCATACCTATTCAACCTATTCGCTGGATTATTCCGCTGGGGGATGGAGACGAAGTTCCAAGAACAAAACCTCAACACACACGTGATCCACTACCGAGATGACCTTTCGTTGTCATTCCGGGTTGGAACAGCCGTGAAAAGTATCCAAGGATATTTAATGACCTCTACTCTGACACTGGCTTCTCAACCAAGGAAGCAAAAAATGAGGAGGGACTTGGCACTAGCTTCGGCGGTTTTCAGCTAGACACACAAGCAATGGTTATTTGGTTGCCTGCTACAAAGCTAATAAAGGCCCGCCACATAATCCAATATGGAAGGACTCAGCGCTGCCTCTCCCTGCTCGAAATGCAACAAATTAGGGGATACCTCAATTTCATCGCGACCGTAATACCACTAGGCAGAACCTTCCTCCGTTGTTTATACAACATGGAGCTCTACTACCCCCTTGGGATCCGGTACGCAAAGCGGAGAGTATCACAAGAGGCCTAGTAGGACCTAGACTGGTGGGCAAACCCACTCTCCCATTGACCAGCAAGGTCAATCGCCCTCACAACCCGGGAGGTTATTTACGCCTGCTCCGACGCGGCGAGCACCAAAGGGCTCGAAGACTTCTACACCAGCCTTAAGCAATCGACTCCAACGTATGACTCTGGCTTTTCAATAACCCTCCCCCACCCCCTGGCCCAAGGGGGGGAACATATAAACACCCATGAGATGCGGGCGGTAGAGCAGGTACTCTTGCACTGGGGAAAGGAGTGTATCAGAATAAGCCTTATCATAGATGTAGACAGCCAAGCCGTGGCACATGCTCTCGACAACCGAACAATAGGTGGATCTCCAATGGATATTCTAACGAGATGCCCGTTTCTGGCCACCAAATATGACCTGGACCTTCATGCAAGATGGATACCAACATGGCATAATAGGCTTGCAGACGCACTCTTGAGGTTTGATCTCAACAGAATTGCTAACCTTGCCCCACAGTTGATACACTACACCCAAGGCCTCCCGAGACGTGGGTTTCTAATGTATACCAATGTGGGCTTTCCACAATAGCGGCATACTACCTATGGCGGGGACTAGCACCTACAACAAGGCGCAACTACGAGACCCCAAGATCCCATTTCGTGACTCTCTGTGCACTGTCGAACTTCAGACACAGCAAGAGAGGATGCTTCCTGGCAAGGCAGTATGGCTTATCTTATGGCTCGGTACCCTAGCCACAACCGTTAAGGTGAAGACCCTCAAGCTATATCTTTCGGGGATCAAGTTGTACTAGCTCGACCTTGGCATCGACTGCAAGGCTATTGCTGATCCACAGCCTGAGCGGACAATACGAGGAATCAAGGAGGATCACAACGAACCCGAACGGCGGACTGAAACACCTCTTACCCAGCCACACTTACTTCGGATTCTCACCTTCCTACCCCGGTCCACTTACAACAACTTTATGACCCCCGCGGCATTCACTCTAGCGTTCGCCGTATTTCTTTGTGTCGCGGAGTTTACATACAAGGAGGTTGACCGCGAGCTAGGACTAAGTTTCCCAAAGTGGTTCTTAGCCAAGAGTTGCATTCACATATCGCAGAGCGGCACACATATGTAACTCAGCCTCCACTCCTCGGAAACTGACCCATTCCGGAAGGGAATACGGCTGATCATTGCGGCTACCTATGATGCAGGATGCCCGGTGAAGGCTATGCAGCAGCTAGTCACAATCGATAGCCACGGAGCATCACACGCACCATTATTCTGCATCGGAAAGGATATACAAAGCGCACTAACACGGGAGTATATAGTGCAAAGACTACAGCCGCTAGCAACCACAGCTGCCTTGGGACATGGTACATGGACCGGACATAGCTTTCGCATAGGAGCAGCCTCTTGCGCTGCAGAACTCGGAATGGCAGAAAACGAAATACAAACTCTTGGTCGCTGGCGGTCGGATGCCTACAAGGCATACATTGAGTATTCAAACCACGAGTGAATCTTACTCTCTAAACGCTTGCAAACAACCTAGCTGCAACCCCTATAGTGCACAGTTGAGCCTACCTCAATATCAGAGATAGTGGCCTCTGAACGGCAGGCAAACTCAGTCTCCTGGCCCCAGAGCCAGCCTTGTCTCGGGACATATCAGCGGCGACAATCTCTCACGGCAAGGGCAGCGGCAACTCTCCCCAACACCTCCCGCAGTGGAACCAAGTCACAGGCATCGTATAGGCAGGACATGGGTCTACTATTTTCTTTTGGCGTTACTCTTCTCTAAAGTGAATTGGATATGAGAGTAGAGAGTCTTGCGGTCCTTATCCTTTCCTTCCTCGCCAGGAGGGTTCTATATATACAAGATCAACTCTACACAAAAATCTTTTTCCATCGTTCCATTTTCCTTTCCTACAACCCTTTGTTCATTCCAAGGAAACTCCTTCCAACCGTATTCCCAACCGTAACCCCCTTCCTTCTCTTCGGTCGTCTCATCCTCTTACATGATTCCCTTCAGCTCCCATAATCGTTAACCCTGCTGAGACCTTCCATTGTTTCCCAATCGTTGTGGTGCCACATTCGCTGTCTTCCACCTCTTAGTATACCTTAGTTCCAAACGTCCGACTCCTTCTACTGTTGATTCCCAAACCATCCTAACCCCCTAGTACGTTTCCTGAATGTTCTCAGAACATCTCCGCTGCAGCTAACCTTCCCACAAAACAACCATTGCCTCAAGTACGATAATCCGCAACCCTATCCATACCCAAACTCTCCTCGTCCAAACATGTGGTGTCGTAGCATGGTGATGATATGGAATCTTCGCGAATATTCTAACATTCTCTTGGTTTATTTTCCTCTTCTCTCACTGTTTTTAGGCTTTCATAATACACTTGTACTGCTTCGGAAAATTGGGTAACTATAAATATTGAGAGGTTATGGATAACGCAGTGGTAGACGATGGAAGAAAATTCACACGGAACTTAGGCACTTGGCTCACGCTCTCGTTATCGCCCATAAATAAAAACACAACTAGCGGTAGAGACTGGTATATAAGTAAAAGTTAAGTAGCACATCCTGATACTTTCATCGATCACCACGCCTATCTCTGTATTTCCCTCCATGCCCTTGTTCCTCCGTATTCTCTCCTGACAAACAGAGGAAATACATGTCGGTCTAATCTCTTTCATGACTGTGAAACAATCTATCTCAATCTCCTAATTCATCCGCAATCATCTAAATAATCTTTCAGACTCTCCTGCATATTCCAAGATCAACCACATCCTTCAAACAGAAAGGAGCGGACTGCCACCTTTTGGAAGTCTTTGATGCTGCTTGGCATATTAAGCCTATCGTGCGCGCGCCTATAGTATCTATTTATCGTTTCAACAAAGGCTTTGGATATGCGCTGGGAATCCATGTAGGGAAGCAATGCGACCTTGAAAGAGCCGGAGGGTCGGATGTGCGGAGGCCATGGAAAGCGGGAGTTCTTTGATGTTCGTCCTTCTTTTGTTAACAAGTGCGCGAAAGGAGGAAACGGGATATATAGTACTTCGCAGAGGATGAATATGTGTGACACTCACTGGAAGGATGGGAGGGGGGTTCCTCTTGTTTGCGTATGCTCCTGTCGCTACCATTAATTAGTTGTAAGTTGAGCGTGAATGTGAGCAATGTGAATAGAAGAGAACTTCTCCACGGCAAGTTGTAGGTTGGCGATCGAAGTCTTTTGCGTTGCTTCACTCAGCATTTCGTTTGGGTTTGTCACTGCCGTTTTGCTGTTTCATAGTCGCCGTTTATAGCCACAAGTATGCTAGGTTCCTTACTAAAGCAGATGGTTAGCAGAATAGGAAGGATTCCAGAGGATACAGGCGGGCCCAGAGAGGCCGTTGGGTGCAAACCGCAACTTAGCGATATCGTGAAAATTCTGCAACTCATCACGTCCTCACAGCCCACATTCATGTTCATTGACGCACTGGATGAATCTATAGCTGTGGAGCGAGTTAGGCTTTTTGAATGGTTGAAAGAAATCCTCGAGAAGTCCCCGGACGCTCGAATATTCGTGACCAGAAGGTCCCGTATCCGCGCCGAGATTACAAAACACCTCACCCGACAAATGGCAAGTATATATTTAGGTCCCACGAGAGAGGAAGTCATCAGAATCCTTCGTGTCAAGCTCGGCGAGGATGAAACACTTGATGCCATGGATTCGAGTCTCGAAGCAGACATTCTGGAGATGATTCCCGGAAGTATATCGGAAATGTGGGTAGCGGCGCTGGTGCCGGGGATCTAATCCCGTAATATCGGGTGGTGTCTATATTTGGGTATCTGCTAGCTTCCTTAAATATCAAAGCAGTTTTGAGAGAACGAACAATACACCAGAGACTGGAGAGACTCAGCCAAATGACAGATTGGGTTAGAGCTGGGGGATGTATACGGTGCGACTATCGAACGGATAAAAGCAAAGGGTGGGTATGAATCGAGACTCGGGATGCGGGCCCCGATGTGGATTAGTTATGCGGAATGGCCGTTGAGCCCGGATGGGCTCTGCCATGCCCTGGGAATCGAGCTGGGCTCTCCTGATTTTAATCCCGACAACATCCCTTCAATAACGACATTAGTTAGCTGCTGTCAAGGGCCTATGATTGTCTATAAGGTGGCATCATATGTGCCACCAGTGTTCGCAACAGGGCAGTCCGTCCGGCCTGAGGGTAGGACGAGGACGGACGGCAGTTTGTCCTCCCGTCCAGTCATTTTCTAAAGTTGCCCGATAAGTAAGAATCAAAGACGAGGAAGGACGGCATTCTGTCGTCCCGTCCGGTCTTTTCTGGAACTTGCCCCACACATCCGAGTGAAGGACCGTCCCCCACCGTCCCCCATCTTCCCCTGCCGTCTTCCACTGTTTTCCGCTGTTTTCCGTTGTCTCCCGCTGCTTTCTGCCGTCCCCCGCCATCCCCCACCGTCCTTCGCCACCCCCGGCCCTCCCATACCGTCCCCTACCAGAATATGTCTCAGATCGTGGGGCTTGTCGTCCTCCCTAATGGCGGCCGTCCTGGAAATTCAAGGACGAGGACGGACTACGTTTTGCCGTCCCGTCTTGTCCCGGGCTCTTGGCAGTCCCCCCGCCGGGCCCTACGGGGGCCTTGGACGGCTGCGAACACTGTGTGCCACTGATCCATTTTACTCGTAAAGAGTGCTTTTTCGCCCGTCCCGGTGTTTTCGGTCGGCCTCGCTCGGCAATGGGAAGGCTCTTTGAGCAAATTCTTCTGTCGATGCCCGTAACGTCGTCCGTGACAAGCCCTTTCTGGAATATTGTTCTTTATACTGGGCTGTCCATGCGAAAAGAGAACTGTTGGACCACTCAAAATCAGCGTGGATGCCCCAGTATAAGGAGGAATATTCGAGGAAGGAATTTGATTGAGGCAGAACAAAGTTCCCCCAAAAGGCGTGCTGAAAGTTCAAGTATGCCAGGCAAGTTTCTGCCATTATCGAGTGAGTCGGTCCAAAAATATCGGGGACAAAAATATCGGGGAAGGTGTTGAGGTGCTCCCAGAGACTAAAGTAGATTAAGCGAACAGTGGAAGCTTCCGTATCGACGACGAGAAGCCCTAACAGCAACTCAATATCCACTGCTAGGGCGTGCAAGAGCTCATCGACCCGTAATAACCGCTCCGAGTGAGAGATCCACGTTAGGGCTGCCATCCCCAGCCTTTCTTTCTCTCCGCTCTGCTTCTTTATCAGTGCAATAGTTGCTCCATAAAAATCCTTCAAATCCAAGCCCTGTGCCATTGCTCGCAGCTTTCGTCGCATTCCACAGTCCGTGGTTTGGCCAAGTATAGCATCCATAGTTAAGGAAACCAGCAGAAACCTACACTTCTCTATCAGCGACAGGTATAAATCCCTTTTTTCCATCACGGCGCCCACTTATGTTTTGAGAATATTCTTGGCACATGGAAGTATTCGAGGATTTTATTACCGGTATGGGAAAAACATTGTCTCAAGCGCTAGGTTGTGTTAGGCGATCATTGTTTGGCATATTGGTCTTTCGATCCCGACAGGAGCTTCGCTGCTCAATCACACCAATTGGTCTGTTTTGATGCTTTCTGAGTCTGAACACCGGAAAGGGTTTAGAAGTATTAGATGAATGGAGGGATTATTTTTTTTGGCCTCGCCGCCCCTGTTATAATAACCAGTAGAACAAGTTAATATTTCTAATGAGTGGTCTCAAGCTGGGACCTAGCTATTGCGGCTTGAACCTAGGTTACGCCATCAGGGCATTCGGGACCGTCGAGTTGAAGATGTAGAAGAGTGGCTCGTTCTAACAGCAGAATGTAGGCTCCGGTACGCCGGTAGTGAGGGACGTGAAGGTGAAGATGCGGTGTTGGTTGGAAGTAAAGATCCGGGGGACTATAAGGCTGATATTGGGTAACGAGGGAGATCCTGGGAAGAGAGAAGGACAATGCTAAATGTCCACAAGCCGGGATATTAGCTCATTCGTGATACACCGCTTGTGGGATCCGGAAAGAGAACAAAATAAGGCTGTTACCTGTTATTGGTTTAACTTAGCCGCTTCAAAGGAGCTGTTGTAGACGAGCATGCTGGGCGCCTGACTCTAGCAGGGTGTGAGTAAGCTAAGAGAGATACCGCTGGAAATTGCGGAAGTCTATGAAAGCCAGATGGTTGCCGGTAGAGTGGCCCCGCGATTTTGGGATATTGTGAAGATTTCACAAACTGCCTTTTCGGCAAAACACATACTGGTATGTATCGACGGCTGATGAAAATAGAGGCGTTTAAAATGAGGGTAGTGGTAGGAATGAAGACTTTTCTAGAGCGAAATACCAAGATTCAAGTAAAGGAGAATGATATGGGAGTTAAGGTGCGGGAAGATAGAGAAAAGAAAGAAAATAAACAGAAGAGAGAAGGAGATTCTATAGGATAAAAAAAGATTGATGCTTGCGTCCTATTGAGTGCGTACGCGTACCACCACCTGCACCAGGGGAGCATTTCCAACAAGGAAGACCGGGAGCACAATAAGTAATGTTTCGTGATTTCATCTCTGCCCACGCCTACTCCGAAATTTGGTCAAACAAATAGAATGAATTACTGCGGCACAACACCAGTAGACCGACCGCGTGCAAGGCGCTAGAGGCGATGAACAGTAGTCTAGAGGCAAAATTCTTAAAGAAAATTCAAGAGGATATTTCGAAGATCAAGTTAGAAGGAACGATAGCCTGGGGAATCGTCCTTATAAACCGAGGAACCTAGATGATGGTGCAAAGGGGATATGCATTTATTTTTGCTATGGTGATCCAGTTTGAAAATCCGTAGAGAAATCAAGATCTCCACAAGTCAAGAATGGAATTACAAAAATAAAAATTAGTACAGTCACTGGGCAGAAGTGTTCGTGAAGCCGGGTTTTAGATGCCTAAGCCGCCTCGCCAAAATGCCAGCTTGCAACAAAGTTGATGGTGAGCTTTCACCCCATTGCGACCATGACCGTTCATAGTATCTCCATCTACCGAAGTCTCCTTTACACAATTAATAAATTAATTCCCTCTACCTTTTTCACCATGGGTTAAGTGATCTGGAGAGACCAAGTATGCTTCGAAAAAAAGACCCCCACCTGAAACCAGCCGGAGAGAAAGCAAAGCGAGCCATGATAATTGCCTTTTTCTACTGCCTTCGGAATATTGCCCTGCTGGCTCAAATTATTGGACAGCCTTAGACAACAGTTAAGAGCCTCCTTGTCAGGGCATGTGAACGCCAATCCCTTCAAGATCTTCTTCACCCTAGTCACACCGCAAGTATGCGTGGTCAGCAGTGTCGCACAATTATCCAGGCAGCCAAATCCAACTAGAAAATGACTAGATCCGCTTTCAGGGATGTCTATGCACCTGCTATTTCGCTCTATACTGGTAATTATTTGTGCTACCCTCAGTGATTAGACATGAGTCCCTATCCAATTGGCCTGCATAGTTGACTAGGTACTCAGAGAAGCAAATATCCAAATATGGATAGCCAAGTCAAGACCTAGATTGATGCCAGATCATGTGGCTAAGAGATTGAGGTAGGCAACAGCTCATAGGGACTGGAGAGTTGAGGATTTTGAGAGAGTGATTTGGACTAATGAGTATACTGTGGAGAAATCCAAGAATTCAAAGCAACAATGCATATTCAGACAACCTGCAGAGAAGGGGTTAGCTGATTGTCTACACCCCAAGGGCAAGTATAAGGGAATATCACTTATGATATGGGGGTGCTTTGGTGGTAAAACTAAAGGTCCTTTAGCTCCTATCACTCAAAATATCAATAAGACCATGTAGGTTACACTTTTAAGAAGATCTCTTTTTCCTCTTATTCATCAAATGATTTCCTTGGGTATGCAACTTGAAGATGACCTTTTTGAGCCAGATAATGCTCCTGTTCACAAGGCATACAGTGTTATGGATTGGATGGAGAAAAACAGTATTGAGGTTGTGGATCACCGCCCTCATTCGCTTGATATAAGTCCTATTGAGCATGTATAGGAAGAGCTTAAAAAGGGATTGCACCAGCCGTATTCAAGGATTGGAGATACTCCCGGAGGAAAGGAAGCTGTTCGAAGAAGGTTTGCACATGTATTACCATTGGTTTGACAAGCAATTTCTTAGGATATTTTTGATAATTTGTGGAAATCAATGCCTGATAAAGTAGCTGCAATTTTGAAAGCAAGGGAATGTTATACAAAGTATTAGCTAGTTTAATTTATAGTAGATCAATCGACCCTTGATTGTTGAGGGGTGGTTGTTGGGTTGATCAGGAACTCGCACGCAGTGTTCGCAACAGTCGGGGGGACTGCCAAGAGCCCCAGACGGGACGGGACGGCTAGCTGTGGTCGGTCTGTGGTGCCCTAATGGTAGGACGGCCGTCTTTGGATAGGACGGCGGGCCCTACTGGGTGAGACATGTTAGCGCAGAGCAGGGGGGAGGGACGGTGGGGGACGGCCGGGGCCAGGTGAGGACCGCGGGGGACAGTGGGGGACTGTTGTAGAATGGCAGGGGTTATTGGATGGCTTTCCGATAACCTCATACAAGGAGTGTAAATGACTAAAATGTAAAGAGCGACATGACCGGTATGTCAGGAGTGACTTGGGATAATGGAGTTTGGAAGGGATGGCAGGAAAGTGATGAAGTGGATATAGCCAACCTCCCGGATATCTGGAGGTTGGGTCATTGCAGTATATAGCGATAGTCTGTTCTGGTGTTAAGCAAAATAATAACACCTGAATTAAGTCTTCCAACAATACACTATTCCTCTCACTCAAAACGAATAACAATACTCTATCACTTCTATCATATCTTCTATTTACTTTCAGTTTTAACCACAGGGACGGCTGGGGACAGTAAGAGTGATGTCTTAT
>Ga0307507_10004491_pt1 | contig 24651 bp, 4 predicted proteins | sample 7_EM_MG_FD_207223 | JGI IMG/M metagenome (GOLD analysis project Ga0307507, IMG submission 207223) | Populus trichocarpa ectomycorrhiza microbial communities from riparian zone in the Pacific Northwest, United States - 7_EM | ecosystem: Host-associated > Plants > Roots > Unclassified | place...
TTCTATAAATTCTATAATTAATTACTAGTATAAAAATATATATCTATACGCCTATATATTTATATAAAGCTCTATATAAAGCTCTATATAAGGCTCTATATAAGGCTCTATATAAGGCTCTATATAAGGCTCTATATAAGGCTCTATATAAAGTTCTATACAAGGCTCTATACAAAGCTCTATACAAGGCTCTACACAAAGCTCCGCTCGAAGCTCTACTCAAAGCTCTACTCGAAGCTCTGCTCAAAGCTCTGCTTAAAGCTCCTCAAAGCTCTGCACAAGGCTCTACTCGAAGCTCTGCACGAGGCTCTGCACGAAGCTCTGCACGAGGCTCTGCACGAAGCTCTGCACGGGGGCTCTGCACGAAGCTCTGCTCGAAGTTCTGCTCGAAGCTCTGCAGGAAGCTCTGCACGAGGCTCTGCACGAGGCTCTGCACGAAGCTCTGCACGAAGCTCTGCACGAAGCTCTGCACGAAGCTCTGCACGAAGCTCTGCACGAAGCTCTGCACGAAGCTCTGCAGAAGCTCTGCACGAAGCTCTACGCGGAGCTCTGCGTAGGGCTCTGCGTAAGCCTCTACTAAAGCTCTACATAAGGCTTTATTAAAGCTCTGCGCGAGGCTCTACCTAAAGCTTACCCCCTTCTATAAAGCAAATCTATACCTACTAGTAGTCCTTAGTTATTATTTAAAGCTGGCTCGTCAGTTTGGGTACTCTGGCTGCGGTAGGAAGAGGGCAGCGGTGGTCGTGGGAAAGGTGCGGCTGCTACGACTTAGGGGCGTCGGGCGCGATAACAAGATAAAGAATTGGAATCGGGCAAATCGGGCAACGTAGTCTTCTTCGCCAGGTTTAATTTGGTAATTCTAGCTATTAGGAATAGCTTAGGGAGCTATAGAAGTTAAGACAATTTGGCTCAAAGTAGGTGTATATAGGCCTAAATACCCCGCGCGGGACTAATAAAAATCCAAACCGTGTACCAGACCTTCTAACGAAGGTCTTGCCAAAAGCGGCTAGCGGCTTGGCAAGGTAAGCCTTGGCAAGAAGGTCTGGGAACGAGACAATACGCGAGAGCACGGGGCCCTCTCATGGAGGCCCCTGCGGTGGGGTTCCGTGACACTACCCCCCCTCCTATAGAGGCGGAGCTCCGGCGACGCTGTGGTTACTATGTACATATAGAAGTGACACTTAAGGTATAGAGAAGAGAAAGAAAAAAAGGGGTATTACTGAAGGCTTGCAATCAATGTCATGTAATAAGGCTTGGCACCTAAGAATCCGACCAATCAGACAACTTCGACCGCCGGTCAAAGTTCCTAGACATCTCAACAATATTTCGGTCACGTGATCGCACTTTGCCATCACGTGATAGCAATTTGCGGCAATCTGCGGCAATCTGACGGCAATTTGCCCTTACGTGGCAATATACAACGGTTTAACTCTATGAGGGCTCCCATAAAGGATTAGGTATAAAATCTCTACTTGGGCCCGGTTTCTGTGGGTTCGCGTGGTGGAAGTCGCTAATTAGGTCCTTTGCATTTTCGAAATCTTCCCATAGTTGCCATTCTGGCTAATCTATATCAAATCCTACGTAGATAGCTCTGTAGTAGAGCCACCGTCCTCTACCTTTACCAAAGTATTTAGAGTTAATAATTTGTTTAACAGTCCACTCCTTATAGTTCTCATCTTCGTTTTTGTCTCGGATTAATACTGGTAGGGGTTTAGGCTATATCTGTCCCGGTAAGGGGTTAGGCTAGTAAAGGTGTAGTAGCCATAGGTAAAATACAGGCCATATCCCACGGGTAGCTAGGGCAGGCAGGAGCTCTAGCTTATATACAGCTCCCCTATTAATAACTTGTTTAATTGGGTAGGGGCCGAGGTTCTTATAATTGAGTAACTTCATAGGCCTCTACATAGAGATATTACGTATATCTAGCCATACCCAGTCGCCAACACGCATCTCCAGTAGTGGCGTTCTATAGCAGTCAGCGAAGTAAGCCTACTTTACTTAAGCCCAGGCCATTTCTCCCTTACAGTAGTTAAGTAGATTTTTTATACGGTCTGCATGTTGGTTAGCAAGTAGTATCTTAAGGCATTTTCCATATAGCAGTTTCTTATTAACAGGTTCTGGTGGCTCTATGCCAGATTAGGGGTAGTATCCCTTATTCGCAAAGAACGGGGTAAGTCCTATAGTAGTTAAGACGTGGTTATTCGCTGTAAATTCACCTAGTAGGAGGTAATCTACCCAGTTATCTTAACTATAGGCAACTACCTATTATAGGTACGCTTTTATGCTAGCATTAGCGTTTTCTGGTTACCCAGCATTTTTATAGTAAAAAGATATAGACATCTTAACAGAGATGCCAAGGCGTTGGCAGATTCATCTCTATACATCAAAGCTAAACTATATACCTCGGTCGGACGTAATCAAGTTAGGTAACCCATATAATCGGTAGATTTCACAGAGGAAGGCGTTAATAATGTCGCTAACGGCTACGCCTTCAGTTAGGACGTAGTGGCGCTCTTTTATAAGTCGGCATATTATCATAAGGATGTTCTTATAGGTACGGCCGTATCATTTATAGGGTGGTAGGTTAACAACGAAATCTATAGCGATATCTGCCCATTATTATATAGGTACTAGTAGAGGGTGTAGTAGTCCTTAGTACTTTATATTAAAGGCCTTAGCGCACTTACAACCGTAGCAGGTGCCTATAAAGCGTTCAACTAAGTCTATCATTTTAGGCCAGAAGTAGTATCGGCTAAAAAGCTTATAGGTTCCTCCTCTGCCTAGGTAGCCGCTTAATTAGAGGTCATAGGCCATTTGGATTAGTTATTATTATAGCTTTTCTAAGTTGGGGATGAATAGACGGCCTCTATAATAGAGCCTGTTCTCTTTTACTTTTAAGGCTACTATATTAATCTAGCCTAGGCTTTGGAGGTTAGTCGGCAGCATACGGGCGCTAGCGGTCTTTGCGGTAATAAGTTAATACAGTAATGGGTTAACAGAGGTGTTATATGCCGTGGTAATAAGCTTATTAATTTCGGGAGGTAATTCTAGTTCCATGGTGTGGAGCTAAGGTACTGTTAGCTCTATTGTAGGTAGCATACCTAGGGCCAAATTCCGTGCTTTTAGGATCGTTTATTATTAGAACTGGTTACAGGGGTTATCTTTAGACTAAGGAAGGTCTTATAAGCGGTGTATTAGGCTATTAGGCTTAGTACCTTATACTCCTAGCCTATATACGATTTTGAAGATAAAGCCAGAGAGGAACTTGTTCCAGTGTACTTAGCGTCAGTTTAGCTATTTCATAGTCATAAAGTACTTAAGGTTGCGATGATCTATAAGGACTTTAGTTGGCTAGTTAGGTTCTGCTAAGGAGAGTTCTAGTTAGAATTCCTTAAACACTTATATAATTATAAGAAGTTCCTTATTATAGATCTCGTAGTTATATTCTTATAGTGTAAGCTTAGATAAGTAGAATGCAACTAGGTAGAGGAGACCGTTATCGCCTATTTAGGAAAGGACGCCTGCGTTAACATGGTCTAAGAAGTCAGTTTTAAGATAGAGTTATCGTCCTGGTATAAAGTAAGCTAGGATAGGTGCTTTGGTAAAAGCATCTTTAAGGTCTTAGAACGCCTTCTTATATTTAGGCGTCCAGATAAAATATAGATATGTTTTTCTTCCTTTCACAGAAAGGCCCTTTATTTGTATTATTACTATAAGTAGTGCTATAACACCCAAGAAGTTGTATATAAATTTTTAATAGAAGTTGGCAAAACTAAAGAAAGCTTATACATCTTTAATGCAGTTAGGGGTTTGCTATTTAGTAATTATATATACCTTCTTAGGGTCCATATGGATACCCTTAGTAGTAACAATTAGTCCAAGGTATTTTACTTCTATAACTAAGAATTTGCACTTCTTTAAATTAATATAAAGTCCTATATTCCTAAGGCGCTATAGGACCTTTTAAACGTGCCCAGTATGCTTAGAAGGGTCGTCGCTATAAATAAGTATATTATCCAGGTACGCAGAGCAGAAGTCATTAAGGTAGTCCTATAAGGCGTTATTAATATAGCTTTAGAAGCTGCCTAGGCCATTACATACGCTAAAGGGCATAACGGTATATTTGAATTGGCCAAAGCGCGATGCAAATGCGGTTTTTTATTTATTACCTTCCCATATTTAGAGGCAGTTAAAGGCGGCAATAATATTAAGCTTGGTATAGATTTTGGCTTAGCTAAGCCGCTTAAGAGTCTTATATATAAGCGGTACAGGGTATTAGTTCTTAATTATAATAGCGTTAAGTCCTCTATAGTTAACGCAGAATTAAATACCTCCTCCTAGCTTCTTAGTAAGGAGGATAGGGGCGGCTGCTAGGAATATGCTAGGACGAATAAACCCTTTGTTAAGGTGCTTGTCGATATACTTTTTAACAATTAAAAGTTTGTCTTTTAACATTAAATAGGGTCTCTTATAGGGTGGCGTTTTTCCTTATTTAATATTAATGGCATAGTTATTAGGTTAATGTGGGAGGAGTGTATCTACGCTCTTTTATAAGCATACGTTAATAAAGTTATAGTACCTTTTAGGGAGGAGCTTGCGGAGTTCCTTATTAGTAAGTCCTTTTTTAAGCTTTATAAACTTCTTAAAGTCTAAAGGTGAAAGTCTATAAAGTTCTACGAGGGCATTATTTTCTAGGAGGTTAACTATATCTATCCTATTACTATAGAGGACATAGTTTTGTTCTTTATTAAGCTTATATAGTTATAATTAGGAAGCTGCGGTAACGGTCTAGCCTTTCCTACATGCTATACGGTAAAAGGCTACGGCACTTATATAGTGGCAGTTGGTTATAGGTAGGGTAATAAGGGGTTCCTTAGGTTAGTATCCTAGGGAGTAGATAAAGGCGGCTAGGCCATATCCTAGGCAAGTCTCTCTACAGTATTTAAAGTTAAAGGTTATTTCTCTCTTTTTCCAGTCAATAGCGGGGTTGTGTTATTCAAGCCAGTTCATTCTAAGGATAATAGGGTAGTTAGTAAGTGGTGTAATATAGGCCCAAAGCTCTTCCTGGTGCCCGTTTATATCTAGGTAGAGTTATACCATATAGGTAATCTTCTATACGGTACAACTACCATTAGCAAGTTATAGGGCGCGGGCTTTAGTAAGGGGTAAGATAAATAGGTTATAAGTGCGCACAAATTAGGTATCTACAAATTTATTAGTAGCTCCGCAATCAATCATAGAACAGCTTTTATATTGTTTTTTAGCAGTAATTCCTATTATAGGTAAAACTATCTATTTCTATCTATTTATCTTTACTAAGTTATCTATTAAGTAGGCCGATATATAGATCCCCTTATTATTAGGGCGTCCCAGCCTATAACTTAGGGCTAGGACTTGTCATTTTCTATTTCCGTATCCAACTCTACTGCTATTGCTGCGTCTTTATCTTATACAGTAGTGGCATATAGCAACGTATTTAGTGTTTAAGGTACTAGGTTAGGTATTAGGCGGCGGCTACTAAACCTAGCCATTAAGCAGTTTAGGCTATAGCTATAACAGCCTTCTTAATGGCATCTATAGCAACACCTTAGCTTTTAGAGTAGCTCGCGTTCTCTATCTAGTAGCTTTTATAGGAAGGTTAGTATAGAGAGGTCGATATTAGGACCAGTAGTATTACTTAGGGTAGTAGGCGTTAGTAGTTTAGTAGGTCCGGAGGGCTTCTATAGGGAGGTCTTCAGGCAGGGGTTTACAGTAGCAATTTAGTTTAGCTGTTGTTCAATCTTCTATAGGGCTGCTACGATATTATAAACATTATTATAATTATGGCTGGCGGCTACGTGACTAAGGCAATAAGTAACTTTTTTAAGAAGATCTTCCTGGTCTTTAGCATTATCTTAAATAAGGACTCTAGTGTATTCCTAGAATTTAACATAGAATTTATTAAATAATTTAGTAGGACTCATCTTTAGGGCGCGTAGTTTGGCTTAACTAGTGGCCACTAGGTTATAGTTATAGTACATTTAGTTAAGGTTATTAAGGACTTCCTAGTAGGACTGCCACTTCTGGGGACTACTAGTCTCCTATTAAGCAAAGAGCCTATTAAACGGGATGCCCTTCGTTCGCCTAATAATATAGCCAATCTTAGCATCTTCTGTGGGGAAAAGGCAGGCGCTCTAAGTTAGTTTCTCGCGGATTTACATCTTCCAGTAGCTGTATTCCTTACAGTCACCCTTAAAGATTAGGGGATTAGGGTAGCATATATTTGACCCTACGGTAGCAGTTTAGGTTCAGTCGTTGTGGCTTTTATTATCGCCGCTATAGTAGGGGTTCCCATTAGGCGAAGCTGCTCGGCGCTGACCCTCCGTCAAGCGTTAAGTAGGTAAGGTTGCTAGGGGCGTAGAGACATAGGTGGCGTTATATGCAGTAGAGGGGTGTCTGGTATTGTTACAAATATGCTCATTAAGCTGAGATTGTAGGTATTTAATTATACCCTCTCTTTTAGTAACCGTAGCAATAAGTATAATCTCAGCCTTCTTTAATTATTAGATGTCGCGTTTAGACACACAGAGGTCGTCTTTAATCTCTTAGCGTATATTATCAGCGAGCGCCTTATAAGCTTATAGGTCTTGGATAATATCGTAATCTTAGATAGCACGCATCTTAGCTTATATAAGCTTTAGATGGTAGTTCTATAGAAGGCGGTAGTATTTATCAGGTTCTCATTTTACCATTTTCGCAAACATCTTGGCGTCTCGTATCTTGATCTCAATAGGTAGTAGCCCTTTAGCTTATTTGTCCGTAGTTATATAGTCAATAAAAGATGAGACATTGTTGATGTCCACCTCATTAAGGTCGTCGTAGTCTTTTAAGCCACTAGGCTTCCTTTCAGGGGTTAAGGCTAGGGCTGATAAATCAAATCCTCCTAGGATTGATTGGCGTCGTGGGTTCAATGTAGGTATTAGATTGTTCTTTAAGTTTGACATAGTGGCTAGTAAGGAATTTCGTCTTACTATCGTCGGTTCTTTGGAGGTACGAAGTGGGAGACACGCTGCTTCTGGCAGCGCCTGTAGTATCGTGGAGACGTAGAATTGGTCGTAGGCTGAGCGTCGGTGAAGAAAAAAAAGGCGCAACGTAATGTCACGGGACGGGGGCAATGGCTACAGAACGTATGTGTTCGAGGAGTCTACAAGACGTTGCGCGATCGATCGTAAGGGTCGAGGGCGTAAGGAGGTAATATAACTACGCGTAGCTGACGTAAGCTGTACGCGAGGTGTACGCGAGAGCACGGGGCCCTCTCATGGAGGCCCCTGCGGTGGGGTTCCGTGACAACTCCTTACCCAGAAACGCCGCTAATAGTATAGGGAATTATCAGTATAGGCTAGCGTATATTAATTTAGCCTGCTCGGCCACCTATATATTAAGAAACTCTAACGCAATAGCAGACTGTATACTAGCCTATAGTTAATAAAGCGGCGCCAAAGCTATAGGGGGTAGCGTAAGCTTAGGCATAAGCAAGGGGTTATAACAACTACAGCATTAATCTACTAGGGCACAAACAATACGCTATAATATAGCCGGTAGCAACCTATTCTTTCCTAAGAAGGAAAGAAAGGCCTTCTAATAACATACTCCATTTACTATCTCTTTCCACTTAACCGGCAACTTCTTATGGCTTACCATTTCAGCCTTTATCCAAAATAAACGGCTATCCTCTCTAGTAGCTGCAACTGCAGAATTATAGCTTATAGTTAATTTCTTAGAGGTAATACTCTTAGCAACACTCTTAGTAACGCTCTTAGTATTACTAACATTACTAGGCGTAAAGCTCTATACAAGTTAACTACGGGTATACTTAGCCAGCAAGCTATTGCAATTCCTCCAAGGCGCCTAAGTAAGTGCCTTTACCTTAGGTAGTAGTAGTTTCCTCTCTAGTATATCTCCCCCCTCTATATTAAAGACCCAGTATAAAAGGAAAATATATCTTATACTAGTGTAATCCTTTTATTATCCGCCTTAACTAATTTGCTACTATATATTAGCTAGGCTCTTAGTAATAGGAATCTTCTAGATAATTACATACTTAACATCTGGGACGTTTACACCCATACTAAGTAAGGTTATAGCTATTATAATTCTAATGCTAGATATAGCAGTTTTAAACTTAATATACCGCTGAGTGCAGTTATACTCCTATACAGTAGTAGTAAACTCCTAAACTATGGTACTAATACAAATAGCCTCGTCCACTATATCTATTAAATACCCCTTCTATAGTAATGTAGTCTAAAGGTATACAGCTACAGCCTAGATAGACAATCGCCCATTAATAAAAACTATTGTCTTTAGTATCCTCTCTAGAGTAGGCTTCCCATTATTATTAACGCAATCATCTAATAAGAAATATAGGTGCTCCTATAAATTAACCTTTTTCCTAAGCAAGGGGTAGACAGATATTAACACATCTAGACAATTAATAGAAGTCCTAATAATCTTAGTTTAGTAAGAATAATAGCTAACCACTTAGAATCCGGCCTTTAATAGGATTAGCCTCTCTGCCTTCTTATTAAGAGTTATAGAGTAGGTAAACCAGACTATATCTAGGCGGAGGATTATTTATAATTTACCTAATATTATATAAGCCGGTTAAAGGCTCTCCTAGTCCTTAATAAGATGGCACTTATTAATTATAACTAGCCTAATTTATAACTGTAACTCTGGTTCTTTTAGAGCATCCTAGAAAGCCTTAGTTAATGCCTATTTAGGACTAAGCAGAATATAAGTATATACTCCCTCCCAAATTTAAGCAATTAGTCCCTTCTCCTAACTCTGGGTTTTAGCATTAACAAGAACTAGGTTACATCCTTTTATCTTCCTAATATTATCTAATTGCTTATCACCTAGCTTATTAAGCGGAATAATCTAAATAATAATCTTGCCCGTTAAAACTGTATATACATAAAAGATTAGGCTTTTACTAAAGCCTATATAAGAAATTAGAAGGGTATTGTCTTTCCCAAATATTAACTAATATAAGGTATACACTTACTTATAGTGTGGCTTAAAATTCTTAACTAACAGACTAGTTTAGAGAATAATTCGCCAAAGACAAAGGTCCACAACTTTATATTAGAATGCTATATTCTCTAACTGCGCTACCTGCTATATAACCAATAGTGGCCGTCGAAATCGGACTCTGCACCTGTACGTGGTGACGGCTACGAACCTGGTCTTCGAAGTTCAGATCTAGAGCCAACGCAGAGACGTTGCACAGCGTGCGGACAGGACCTGGTGGTGGTTGTGGGCGTTAAGGGCGGTGGTGAAAAATTTTCGGATAGTGAGATCTTGAAAACTACTACTGTTGGCCCTCTATAATACGATGACTACTACACTGTTCTATCTAGGGCACCTGTATGATCCAACATGGATGAGTAGTTTTTGATAATATCCCCAAAAACCCTAATGGAAAGCATCGACGACCTTATATTAATAAATAGACAAGTGCGAACGAATGAATGAACGGACGAGCAAATATACGGCCCCTCCTAACCCCTAGGGCGATTGCCCGTGGAGCATGCGGTTACTTGCCGTACTGCTATAATACTACTAAAGCCGATAGCCGGATAACCCTGTATGGTTTTCCTTGTCTCCTTTTGACGGAGTAGTGCCCTTAGAGAGGGCCTAGTAACTAGGGCCTAGGTATAAAAGATACCTAGATATATACACACATCCCGCTTGTCTTTTAGTATTAGGATAGTAGAACGGATGAATTTCCCTTACGCCTTTGATAGGCCTTAGGGGGGGGGAGGTAAGGCGTATATGGTAATAGTTAATAAGAGATAGCATATAGGGGGTAGTTAAGATATGGGACACAACTATTGTTAGATAATCTGTATTCTCTAAAGGCGTGGGTCACGTGCACGAGTCACGTGCACGAAGATATGTTACTGAAGACACGTTAGATCAAGGTCAAAAAGACACGATATAAGATCATTAATCCATCAACCCATTTCATTAATGAACTGCTCTACATGCACTTCGTGACAGTTATAAGCCCGGTCCGCCGACTTAAGAAGCTATTCAGCCATTACTTAATCATTTAAAGAAATTCTACCTTATCGTCAGACTCTGACACCTCATCGTCAGGACGCAGACTCTGACAGAAATCCTACCTTAAGTGTTGCAGGACGATTCTGACACGAACCTTCCACGAGATTCCACGAGATTCCACGAGATTCCACGAGAAATCCTACCTCAATCGTTATAGGACGACCCTGATAATAAGGATGATCCTAATAACAAAAATACCATCTTAAATCCTCCTTTGCCTATCAGTTAAAATAACTCCACTAATATTAAGTTCGTTGACTATGATTATCCTTAATAAACTAGAAGACTGGGAGCAATAGATCTGGCAACTATAAGCCCTTATAGATTAGCAAATTTGGGCCCATGTTGACCTAGCTATAGAAGCACCTTAAGAAGGTCTACTTGAAAAACTACCTCTTCCAAAGGTTATAGATTTTAATAAGAATGTAACCTTATATATATAGCTCTCGACAAATCAACAGAAAGCGTATAAGAATAGTAGATGATACTACAACTAGGACATAAAGTATTTCCTTAGATAGGAAGATTGTCTTTAACAGATCCATACCTAGATTACATCTACAGTATTAATTTAGAAGAAGCTACTACTTAACCCTTCCTTAATAGTTAAAGAGTGGCTATCTTGGCTAAAGGAGAATATAGAACCTACCTTATTATTTGTTAGGAAGAAGGTATAATACTAGTACATAGAAGCCCTTAAGGGGTTTAAATAGTTGTTAAAATTAAACTAGTGGCTAGATTAATGGGAATATGTAATATCCCTAGGAGAGAAGTATAAGATCCCTTAAATGTCCAATAGAATCTGGCTATAAGATTTGGTAGAAGTTATTTAACCATTTAGCGACGCCTACTGTGTGAAGTACACTACCAAGTTAAATAACCCTTAGAAGTCGAGATCTTCCAAATACTGCAGAGTAGCAAAGGAGCTGCAAGAAGGACTTAGAATACCCTTAAAGAAAGCCAATACTACTATAAAAGGGAGTACCTTTAATGCAGACTTCGCAGAGTAAGCTATAATGGATTACTCTAATACTACTAAAGGTCTAGGGAAAGGAACCTTAGCATATACTAGACGCTTAAAGAGAGCCAGGTTACTAGTAGACGAGAAGACGTCCCACAAGAAGCTACTACCCGTGTGCTTAGCGTGTAAGAAACGAGGACATTCCCTTTAAAACTATTGGTATTTATTTGAAGACAAGAGACCCAAAGGAGTCACGATTAGAGATGCTCGCATTAAAAGGGTGCTAAAGAAGATAGAATAGAATACGAATCTCACTAACCAAGTTGCGAAGATTAGACTTAAAGAATAGGAAGATAAGGCTTAATAATAACAGGACGAGAGCCAGGAAGTTAAGATTAAGGGAGAAGCTAATGTAATATTCCTAGAATCGTATTACACAGGTTAAATCCATCCACTAAAGCTATTAACTATTCTTGACTTAGGAACTACTCTATATATCTTTAATAATCTCTCTCGTTTTTATAACTTTAGGAAAGCTCTAAGACACAAATACATTACCGCTGGCAGCTCAGAAGTGCCTATACTAGGTTATAGTAATGTTACTATCTAAGTTATAAAACTAGACAAGAGTAAGGGAATCCTACGTCTTAAGGATGTTGCCTTCTATATAGACTTTAATATGAATCTAGTGTTGTTCCGTCTACTTTAAAAGCGAGGGTACTTCTAGGATAATAAAGAAAACAACAATCTTCTAGTTTGGAAGGATGATACAATCCTATATTAAATGGAAGAACGTTACGGACAATAGACTATTAAATACGTCCGACTAGGAAGTCTATTAGCGTTTAATATAAGCCGACTGCTACGCCGCTAACGGAAGCGTAGAGTATTGTTAAGAGACATTCGCCTAGATGCGAAAGGTAATGTATAACTATAGTATTTGCGTCTAGGTTATCTAGGACCTATAAGCCTTTATTATTTAGGTATTAACGCCCTAGGAGTTAAGCTTTAAGGCCCTAAGATAATGGAATATTAATACTACAGTCTTGCCAAAATTAAGCATTAGGTCTTACGAAGGTTCTTAAAACAGAATATTAATAAACCTTATCTTAACCTCTATATTAACTGGACTGACCTTAAGGAAGCGCATACCGGATTTGTATAAGTTATGTTTATCTATAACACTTTCTCAGGAAGAACCTTCCCATATTTTATAATAACGTATGGTGAAGAGAAGGAGACACTATAAGTGCTTAAAGATTTTATCTAATAGATTCGTCTAAGGTATAACCTTAAAGTTAATACTATTAGATTAGATAATAAGCTAGGGAGAAGGAGAACCCTTAAATGGCTATAGACCTAAGGGATTACCTTTAAGCCTTTGGCGCTATATACCTAAGTATAGAACGGTACCGCCGAACGCTCAGGGGGTGTAATTATTAAGAAAGGACGTATAATAAGAATTGCTGCCAATCTACCATATAACCTATAGAATGAGATAGTCAACTATGCAGTCTACCTTTGAGATTAAACGCCACGGGAAAGCAATGGATGGAAATTGTTATATGAAAGGTTCTATACCTACCTAGCAAATGGGAGATTAAGAAAACCATAATTGGCGCACCTAAAAGCCTATGGCTGTAGGGCGTACGCGATAACATCAGATGCCTAGCTAAAGAAGAAAAAACTAAGTAAGCTAGATCTGTAAGCCTATATTAGCTACCTCGTTAGCTATAACTCTACTAATATCTACAGGATCTGGATCCTGTACAAAGGTATTGTTATCTCTACTAGGGATATCATCTTTAATAAAAAGACGTTCTTTAATGGCAAGCGAATGGACATCTTAAAGGATCTACACGCCGAATTAGATACGCTAATTAAGAAGATTTAACTCCCTAAGACCTTAACTAAGAACGAGGTTCTTCTAGAAGATAATAATAAAGTATTTAAACCGTTAATTTAAGAGGAAGACAACGATGTTAATAAGCCAGTTTAAACCTTTAATGAGTTAGCAGATCTTAAGCTTGCAAGAGCTCTTAAAGACGTGTATTATACACCACCTCTAATAGAAGAAGACAAAGAATCTCTATGTGCCTTTCACGTTAAGTATTTTATAAAGTCAGATACTAATCAGGACACTGTTAACCAAGTAGGAGATAGGTTTTACACTTAGGGGGTGTTTAATAACTCGGTTAAAGACTTGTTTAAGAAAGCCGGTAATAATAGGTTTAAAGACTTTATCACTAAAAGGATCACCTTAGCCTATTAAGGCGCCTTTATAGTAGGAAGGAAGTTTAACCTTAATAGTTGACTTAATAATAGTAAGCTGAAATCAGGCAGAACACGTAATGTTAGATTACACAGGAAGAACTTACCTCTACTACCTTAGTTAATTAAGGACCTTAATATATACCCTCTTTAAGATTAGTTCTAAGAGGCTTAATAAGCTTACCTCCAATCCCATTATTAAATGAGGTTGTTTTAAGAAATAGACAAGAAGTATATAAAGGGACAGCAGGTCCTTAGCTTAATGTAGGTATTCGTCTACAAGATAGATAAGCATAGATTTCTCCAGAAATATAAGGCACGCTTAATAGTATGCGGAAATTAATAGGCCCTAGGAGACCTACCTACAAGAGCTATTATATTAGCTAGTACGACCTTCTAAACCCTTATAGCAATCACCGCAAAATTTGACCTGGAGACGATATAGATAGATATAGTTAATGCGTTTATCTATTATAATCTTAATAAGGTCGTCTATATAAAGCTACCGCTAGGGTTTAACAAAGGAAAGACAGATAAAGTACTACGCTTAAGAAAAGCCTTATACGGACTACGACAATCACCACTATTATGGCAGAAGAATCTCACGAGCTCATTAAACAAATTAGGCTTTAAAGAGGTACCTTAGGAGCCGTATATTATACTAAAAGGTAGAATAGTCGTCTTCTTCTATATTAATGATATTGTCTTCTACTACTAAAAGACAGATAAGAAGAAAGCTTAAGAAGCAATTAAGGAGCTATACAAGGAATACCAGATAAGTATTCTTAGCAAGCTAAAATAGTTCCTAGGAATCCACGTGCTATGTAATTATAGCTAGAGGCTCCTATGGCTATCCCAGGAAGCCTATATTAAGAAGATAGCTAATTAGTATAAGATAGATCTTATAGGGCGTCTTCCAGACACTTTTATAGCAGAATCTAAACTCCTCCCTACTAATCACCAATCGATCTATCTAACGCTTCCGTCCCCTAATATAGACCTACTAGTCCGTCCTATATCCCTACCAAGAGAAGCAGCTTCTACGATGCTATATTAGAGAAAAATAGGTTTAATACTTTATGCAGCCACTACAACGCGTCCGGATATTGCTTTTGCAGTATTATAGCTGGTAAGGTTTAATCAGAACCCAAGCTAAGAGCACTATTAAGTGGTAGACAGAGTAATCCAGTACCTATATAGCATAAGGAGCAGAGCAATCTACTATAGAGGAGACAAGGAAGGAATAAACAGTAGAGGGAAAGATAAAGGAATACGCGATAAAGGACGAGACAATAGAAGAGACGGTAGAGGTAAAGCGCAATTATTTATCTATGCCAGTAATGCATTATTCGCGGACAACTCCGTCGACAGAAAGAGCTTGTAAGGATATATTATAAAGCTATTTAGGGGGCCGATCGCCTAGAGAGCAAATAAGCAGGGTACAGTAATAATGTTAAGCATAGAAGCTAAGTTGTTAGCCCTATTATAGACAGTAAAGGAAGCTATCTTTATCAGCAGGCTATTTAAAGCAATAATATTACGCCTAAACAAGCCCTTAATTATTAAATGCGATAATACACAGACACTCTAACTAATTATAGAAGATATGGTAAAGCTAATTACAAAGCTCCAACACATTAACATCTATCAATACTAACTACGTTAGGAATATGTAATGAGACAAGTACGATTTTAATAGACAGTAACAAAGGAGATAATTACTAATAGACTTACGAAGGCCCTGCCTAAGCAGAGGTTTTAAAGCTTTGTTAATATAATTGGGATAGTGGATATCAAGGAGCAGCTGGATAAGGAGAAGCAACTAGAGGACCTAAGGGACAGTATTAGAGCAAGACGGAAGGATTCAGATGAGATTACGGTTTAATTAACTTATTGACGGACACGAGAAGGTGGCTAGCTTTGACCTCAAAGAGCTTAAAGCTAAGGGGGTGTGTTAGATAATCTGTATTCTCTAAAGGCGTGGGTCACGTGCACGAGTTATGTGCACGAAGACACGTCACTGAAGACACGTCAGATCAAGGTCAAAAAGACACAATATAAGATCATTAATCTATCAACCCATTTCATCAATGAACTGCTCTACATGCACTTCGTGACAACTATAAGCATACGGTAATTAATTAGCAAGGCCTAGCTGGGACGTAGTGAACCCTAGCTTTAGATAAGCTAGAGAAGGAAGTAGTGGTTCCTAAGGAGTTTAAAATATCTAAGGAGGAGGACGTAGCTGTAGGCCCGCAGGGCCGCAGGGCCGCGGCTACATACAGGCATAGCAATTTGGGGTTTTTTATCCTACTAAGGTGGCTTATAGGGTTTTTCCTCCCCTAACTGTAGGGTTTTCTTCCTGTAAATTATAAGTTTTCCCCCTATAACGGAGTAGTCTGCGTGGGCTAGATAGGATCCGTATTAGACGTTAATTAAAGAGTTACTATTATATAACCAATAGTAACTCCTTTATATGTAGCCTCTTAATAGACTAGAGTGTCTCTAGGATAGAACTATAGTTAGCTAACATATATATAGCTAGTAGAGGTAGTAGAGGTGGTAGCGCAATATAAGCTTTATACCAGCGACTCTAAGTATCCAACTTCTTTAACTTTTTTAATTTTAACCTATACCTTACCATTTCCTACCCTTTAATTAGCCAATAAGTTTATATAAGTTTGCATAAGTTCGCATAAGTTTCTATAAGTTATTATAATATTATAGGGCATTACTAGAGTGCTTTAATATAGGCCAAGCGCCCTAAAGGTATTACTGTAACTATGTTGCCTGCCAGAACACAACACAATAGTAGTATAGGTATACTTTAATTGGGTAAGCTGGCTATTATAGAATAGAAGAGGCGCCTTTATAAATTTAGAAGGAAATAGAGTGTTAGTAGTGGAGTATAGCTATTGTTTTAATGCGGCTAATAGAGAGGGACCAGTTTTAAAAACGCGTCTTTAAACTTTAAGGCTGTATCTCGCCCCCTAATACAGTGGTTAGCTAGTTACAATTATTATAATTAAATAGAAGAAGAGATTATAATTTAAATGCATTACACACTAAGACCGTAGCTAGTATATTTACGCTGCTAGAGTTATTAAAAATTAACATACGTTAGAAAAAGGACTGTTAGGCCATAGAGACGCACTGGCCGTAACCAGCTTAGCGCAGGCGAGGCGCAGGCGAGACGCCTATAAAACGTAGTCGCCCCGCATTAGAGAACAGCAGAATTTAGTTCTATAGTTCTACTTCATTAAGAACCAGATACTTATTTGCATTCCGTTACTATTGTTATGTTACTATATACCCTAATGACCTTAGAGTCCTAACAGTTCTGAATTCTTATCCCTTTTTAGGGGTAGTGGCCCAATAACACTATGGTCTGCTAAGGCCATAACTACGTAGCGGCAACCCTCTGTCAAGAAGACGACCTATATTTATTAACTATATCATAGCCTATCAACCTAATGGCGAGACGCGGGCGTAATACCAGCGCAGTATGTAATACTAGCGCAGTGTATAGTACCGAGTCTGGGGAACGGCCCTAGGATAACGCGGGCGGACCTACGTCCTAGACAGAACCGGAAGTTACGGGCGAAGGGGATATACAGGAAGAAATACAATGGCTAGAGAACGAGAAGTTACAACTCCTAGAGTAAAGAAAACTACAGTTACTTAGGGAAGAGGTGGAAGTACTAAGACGGCGTTAACGCGGCAAGGTAATATTAACTCCCATTCCTAACCTATCTCTGCAACCTCAAACTATCCCATTAGAGTACTCAGATGGTAGCTAGATGCGTCCAAACCTTAAGCGGAGGGCTACTAATACAATAGGCGCTCCGTTAAAACGGGCTGTTAAAATAGAGAAGATTGCTCTGTATTATGGCAAGAGTATTTAAGAGTACCAAGACTTCCGCGATAGCTTAAAGCTGGCGTTCTGCCTGGAGCACAACAGCTTTACGGATAAGGATACTAAAGTTGCGTTTACTATACAATATATAAAGGGGACCAACCAAACCCTTTGGCTATAGTACGAAGATAACTATCTAGACATGTAGTTTACCTAGGAGGAGCTTATAGAATTCTTACTTAATCAGATTAAAAGTCCTATTAATTAAGAACTCTATGTAGCCCTAATATATGCAAGGGCAACGCAGTGAACTAATTAACCTGTAAATAAGTTTGCTGCTTACCTAACCACCTTAGAAGCGCAAATTAACCCTCCTTACAATGCAAAGCATCTAATAATACATCTGTTCGCGAAACTGCGGCTAGAGCTACGGCTTGCTATTACTAACTATTAAGAATTCCCTTAAACTTAAGACCAGCTAGTTTCCCTAGCTGCCCTACTAAAGGAAAACCAGAAGAGCGTAAGCGCCCCATAAAGTAGAAGTAATAGACGCGCCGCGAACTCAAATACAAAGACCACCTAGTTGGGTAACTTAGGGAAAGCGGACTCTAAAACTACTGCCGGCAACTTAACAGTGGGGCGAAGCAATACTGCTAGGGGTTTAACTCAGCCTAAAGAAAACTGCTTAAAATATAGGCAGCTAGGACATTAGTGGCGACAATATAAAGAGCAGCTACGGAATTAACCACTGCCTAGTAGCGTAAACGCTACCTCTATACTGGGAAAAGACAAGCGCCCTCAGACCCCCTTATAGCCGTAGGGTGTAAGCTCCTACTAGATTATAAGGAAGCTATTACTATCTTAGGTAAAGTCCTCCTAAAGAAGACCTGGAAGGAGACCTTAGTAATGCTTAATATTGGTGCTGAAGTAAATATAGTTAACCAGCGATTTGCTATAGAGTGCAACTTTAAAACGCTAGACGTAAAACTACCTACCTATTCCTAGTTAAATAAGACTTAGGCATATTGCTATAAGGCCTATAAGGTACCACTAAGAATAAAGGACAGCTGGGGTAAGATTAGGGAAGTAACCCTTATCTACTATAGAATGGCTAACGCATCTCCTTCTATTACCATAGGTATGCCAGGGTTAAAGAAGGCCCGACTTCTTATTAACTGCGAGGCAAAGGCGTGGTAATAGAAGCTAGATAGCTCGTCCCTGTTACTATAAACCCCTAAGGGTTTCACGGAGTCTCTCTAGACAGAATCTAGGGTCTTTGCCCTATTAACTTCTAGAGTAATACCTAGCAAATAAGACAACAGCAGCTTGCCGGTCCTCTCCCTATAGTTAAAGGAAGTTAGCGATGTCTTCTCCTATAAGAAAGCAGGAAAGCTACCCTAACACCACTAGGGCGACTATACTATTGACCTAAAAAAGGGATAGGAGGCCCTATATGGGCCGCTCTATAACCTCTCAGCTAAGGAGCTGGAAGTCCTAAGGGAGTACTTAGATAACGCCTTAGCTAAAGGCTAGATCCAACCAAGTACTAGTCCCATAGGGGCACCTATCCTCTTTATACCTAAAAAGGATAGTGTATAATTACAGCACCTGTCGTACCGAACGCGTGCTTACGCGTACGGTACACCAACTACGCGTTTACGCGTTCGGTGCACCAACCACCCGCTTACGCGTCTAGTGCACCCCTGAAGCACTGACTAATCAGGGGGAGGTCGCATTAGTATATAGACCACGTAGTCTGCTTTAATACAAGAGACAGTCACCATCTAAACAAGCATACGATACTACATGTATTTCGTGCCCGTGGATACGACTTACTTGTGCTATTAAGTTAGTACGATCACTGATTAGTAAGCGCGCACAGATTAGCAATCACTTGATACCTCCCCCCGAGCAATACACACGACAGCGATTACCCGTTTAGACTCCTAGTACGACCTGCTAGAAGGTCGGAAGTCGGGGATTACGGACTTATCTCCAACTCTGTATACTTATTCAAGTCTTAGTACGGTTTACTGGAAGTTATAGACGCGAATACAGACCTATACGGAACCCCTATCCTTAACCCCCTCGAACCTTAAACCTCTTTGGACCTTTTGCGGAAACCCCCTACCCTTCTATAAACTATTACGGACCCATTAATTGATTTTACGGACCGTTATAAGACCTCCCCCACCCGTTACAAGCTGCTACCACCCGCTACGCACCACACTACACTATAGTATAGCAGATATTAGCAAGCAAGTCAGCGAAGGTCAAAAGAAGTGGAGATAAGGAGTCGACGTTACGTCTACAAACAACGTTAACGACTACATTAGTTTTAAAATCCTTGAATACAAACACTTTAAGCTTATGAATAACAACCTATGGGAGCAATACTAGGAAGACTTTGCGGACTTTATAGAAGCTATTTTTAAGGCCTGCAACCCTGTTACTATTCGTAAACTACGAACCCTTTTACGTGACCAAGGTGTATGGGTTAAAAGGAATAAACGAGTTACTGTTGCACAGTCCTTATACAACACAATACATAAGAAGGACCAAACGGAATAGACTAAAGAGGAAATCCTAAACTAGTTCTAAGAAACTAAGGAACTCTTTACTTTTTCTAAACTTAATATAATCGCTGGCCTTATACCTGACCCACTTAACCAAATTCATCCTATAAACTTAAGCGACTTTAGACTCGACCTTATTGGCCAAAATATACCCTACTCTTAAGTTACGGATTATAACACCCCTATAAACCAAAATACGGACCAAATTACCCCTGCTATTTAAGTTATAGATCCGCAAGCCATATACCCACAAGCTACAGATCCGTAAGTTACAGATCCGTAACTTACCTAAGTAAAGACCTATGGCAAGGAGCTAGCTAACCTAGCTAAGCTCTATACCGACAAATCTAAGTATAGCGGTGAAAATAATAATTTTGACTTCAAACTAACTATCTTTACGGACCTTTGCCAGAAGGCTAACATTCCTAAATAAGAGTTTAGCCAAGCCTACTTTACTATGCTGCGCGGCCTAGTACTTAACCACTACTATACCAACCTCAAGAGCAACCCCCTTGGTGTCCCCTTTAATAAGCTATGCGAAGCTACCCACAACTACTTTAAAGGACCAGAATATAGGCGTAATATCTTTACCTAATGGAATGCGACCAAGCTACAGACCGTAATCGACAAGAACACCGAAAAATTGACTATAGAGTGTCTATAAATCCTTATTAAAGACCTCCGGCACCTATAGCACGGCCTTAACGCCAAGCTTCGAATAGACGACTTCCTGCATAATAAACTTATTACGGCTTGCCAGGAAGTAGAGCCCTGTAAGTACGCCTATTACAAGCCTATAGACACCTTAGCTGGCCTTATTAATGACCTACACTCCTCTATTATAACATATGAAGTCTTAAACCTACCAGGTAGCACTTAAGCCTTCGCCACGGATATTTAATATCCGCAGATAGACTTAGACGTCTACTTTACGGACCGCCGTTACTGCTAGCAGCACCTATACCGATTAAGTCCCACCTGTAACCCCCGCAGCAACTCCTGTATAAAAGCATACCCCCGCAGACAAACAAACCAGAAATGCTTCGTGTGTAGCAAGGAAGGATGTTGGTCTATAAGGCATACCTAGGAAGAATATAACAGGTCTAAGAAGAGATTTAATAAATGGATTAGCCAGTTTATCTTAGAATACAAAGGAGAGGAAGAAGAGGAGCCCCCTAATAAGTTAATAGAAGCCCTTATAATTAACTTTAACCTAGACGACTAGGAACAGAAGACCTCAGAGATATTCCTAACTACTTTTAGACCTTTTACGGACAGCCAAGCCTTTAATATTACGACCGTATTAGCCGACCGTTCCTTTATACACTTAGTTGCGCCTGAAAACCATTCCACAAGCACCCCCGTTATGGACGTTATAGATTACAAGTAGGACCTATTTGCATATATTACCACAGAACGCTATACCCCCAAGGAATTCTACGGTGTTATAATCAATATAGGCGCCTCCAAGAAGTCTACTGTAGGTTACGGACAATACCTTGCATATAGGACCACCGCAAATAATAATATGGACATTAACACTATGTAAACTGGGGCCGTAAACGTCTAATTCGGCATTAGCTTAACTGCATTAATTAGATCAGTTGCAGTTAAGACCCTAATTAGCCTAGTTAACTTCTATATAGTAAAAGCAGACACCCCTTTTTTACTTTGCCTTACGGACATGGACAGGTTATAGGTTTACTATAATAATATTACGGACACCTTAATCGGCCCCGCAACTGCCTTAAGAAGCAAGTATATTACCCTGCCAATTACATAATGATTTAGACACCCGTTCCTTATATAGGGAGAGACTTTACAGACCTATATTTAGGAATCTTTTAACTATAAACCGTGCTATCTTACCAGTACGGAGATCCACTGTCTGCACCGCCGTTTCGGCCACCCGTCAGCCAAAAAGCTATATAGAGTCCTTGAACGCTCTGGACACGATAATGTTAATAGGAAGGCAGTTAATTACCTAACCAAATACTGCTCCTTTTGCTAAAAATACGGACATTTCCCAGGCCGATTTAAGTTCACCCTTTATAAGGACCTTGACTTCAACCACTTAGTGTACATAGACATTATGTATATCAACGGCAGCCCAGTATTATATATAATTAACAAGGCAACCCGCTACCAAGCTGCCTATTAGTTATAAAATATATCCGCAAAGCATACTTGGGATATTTTACGGACCTGCTAGATTAACACGTACGTTAGACCTCCTAAGTATATTACCTATAACGCCAGTAGGAACTTCATTAGCAAGGAATTCCAGTAGTATGCTACGGCCATGGCTATATTAACAAAAGCTGTTCTAGTTAAGGCGTATTAGTCCGTCGAGCTTATTAAGCGAGCTTACCTAGCTCTACAGAGAGCTTATCAGATTATTATGGACGAGTATAAGGACATCTAAAAGGAACTGGCTTTACAGATGGCCGTAAAAGCCGTTAACGATACTGCTAGCCTTAACGGACTAGTACCTACCCTCTTAGTTTACGGAGCCTACCTAAGAATAAGCAACCTAGGCCCCCCTGCCCCATCTATTACGGAACAAGCTGCTGCAATACAGAAGGCAATGGCCGAAATAGTTAAATTACGGGCTAAATAAACTATTAATAACACCTTGTACCACCGCAACGGACCTAATATAACCTTAGTATATAACCTCCCGCTTAACTCTGAAGTCCTCGTATAGCGTAAAAGCGGTAGTTAGAATAGACCTTACTATCTACTAGCCGTAGAAAACGAGACGTGCTGCGTATAGCTTCCTAATAGGCCAACTAGCTTCAGAAGCACGTCTATAAAACCCTACTTTCGGCCCGAAAACACCTATAACGTTAAGCCAGACAAACTAGAAGCAACTACTAAACTAGACAAACTAGAAGCGACTACCAAATCAAATAAACTAGAGGTACCCTTGCCTACCCTAGAGGTCCCCTAGAAACCCACTAAACCTACTAAACCTGCTATAAAGCGTGGCCGAGGACGCCCCCGTAAGAATCCTATAACAGAGAACCACCTAACCTCCGTAGGTATATCCATAAAGCAATCTTCGCCTATGGATATATTAGTTCTAATATAGGAAACCCCTTTTACAGACTCACGGCGTAAAGAGATCAACGGACTACTTAAAAAGGGTATCTTTACAATTATAACAGAGAGAGACGTTCCACAAGGCGTCTGTATATTCAACTCACACTTTGTTAACGAGATTAAGCACCCTAGTACTAATAAAGCCTTTAAGAAATCAAGGCTTATTATATAAGCTTATAATAACCAGGGAAAGGACCTAGTCCTTACGCAATCGCCTACAATTTAATGGGTTAGTCAACGGATTATACTCGCACTTATACCTAGACTACAGCAAACTAAATCCATAGCCCTTTACTTACGGGATATCTTACAAGCCTATATATAGTCTAATACCTACCTAAGTAGGGATATCTTTATATAACCACCCTATAAGCTTAACCTACAACTAGGAACAATTTTACGGGTTATAAAACCTCTTTACGGAGTACTAGAAGCCGGAAACTATTAGTTTAAGACATACTACTAGCACTATGTTAGTAAACTTAAAATGGAATAGTTAACCTACGACCCCTGCCTCCTATACAGCCCATTAAACGGCCTTGGTATTGTTGGACTCCAAACAGACAATACCCTCTTCTTAGTAGACCGGACATTTGCGGACGCTAAAAAGACTAAACTGTAAGAAGCTAAGTTCCTAGTAAAGCCGCAAGAGCAGTTAACTAAGCAGACTCCAATTAAGTTCAACAGAGGCTTAATTATATAAAAGGGCAACTTAATCTAGCTAACCTAGGAACGCTAAGCTCAAAACCTAAAGCTTGTTATAGCAAAGCCTATAGACCTTACTAGTTCCCGCGGAGAGACCCGTAAGACTATAAATACAAAGAACCAATACGCTGTATAGCGTGCAAGAGGCGCCTACATTGCCACAGTCTGCCAACCCAAATCTGCCTACGACTTGTCCTTTACGGCCCAAGTAGTAGATCCGCAAGAAGAAAATATCAAGCAGCTTAATAAGCGCATTCAGTAGCAAATTAACAATGCAGCAAGGGGACTTACTTTTATACCACTAGACCTAAGTTCCCTTAGCTTACTAGCATTTACGGACGCCTTCTTTGCCAATAACAAAGACCTATTATCACAAATCGGCTTTATAATTATACTTACGGACCGCAATCAGGACGCAAATATACTGCACTAGTCTTTAATTAAGTGCAAACAAGTAACCCGTAGTGTACTAGCTTCTAAACTATATGCACTAGCTTATAGATTTAATATAGCAGCCGCAATCAAATCAACGGTCCAGAAGATTCTATAACTGGAGCAGTTACCCCTGGTTTTATACACCGATTTAAAGTCCCTTTACAACTGCCTAGTTAAACTAGGTACGACACAAGAGAAGAGACTCATAGTCGACCTAATATACTTACGTCAGGCCTACGAACGACGTGAGATTACGGAGGTTAAATAGATTAGTAGCGGAGACAACCTAGCAGACGCTATAACTAAGGCAAAGCTGTGTCAAGCTCTTAAAACCCTAATTAACACGAATAAGCTCAACCTAAAGGTCACAGAATGGGTAGAGCGAGACTAACGGAGCATTTACAGTTCAGCTACGGCCCGTTGGAAGGGGCTCACAGCTCGGCGTGGTCACGGAAAAGACTCGGCGTGGTTAGAAAGTTCAACGTGGTCAGAACTTGCAAACCAGCTTCATAACCACAATTAGCTTGAGACCATGCTAAGCCTACGCATATGCAATGCACATGCAATTTAAATAAAATAGAAAATGCAAAGCCGTTCATCCTTAAATCACAAATATCCTAGTTTATGGCAGTGTA
>Ga0307507_10004492_pt1 | contig 24650 bp, 25 predicted proteins | sample 7_EM_MG_FD_207223 | JGI IMG/M metagenome (GOLD analysis project Ga0307507, IMG submission 207223) | Populus trichocarpa ectomycorrhiza microbial communities from riparian zone in the Pacific Northwest, United States - 7_EM | ecosystem: Host-associated > Plants > Roots > Unclassified | place...
GGCGAGCGCCGAGGACACATTTTGGGTGTAAAATATGTCCTCGGCGCTCGCCGGTGTTTTGGTGTTCCGCGCACGGACCAGATTCTAAATGGACGCTGACGTATTAAGGGATATAGTAGTTATATTATAGCTATCTTGCCCCTTAACATTCTAAGTATAGGGTTATACTGTATATTTATAAAGACATAATTACCCAAAGAATCCATTATATTAAGTATATATATTATAAATGTCGTGGTTAGGATGTAGCTTGTAGAAAAGGATAAAAAACGATTTTTAAAACATTTAGTTACCACCATAAGCTCTCAGACGCTCCGTTGAAGAATTTGAGGGGTATAGGGAGCCGTCGCACGTGCCCCATACCCGTAACCAAATTCTAGCGTCTGATTTATGAGATAAGGCATGACAGGGAAGACCCTTCATCTTACAAGGTTATGAAATTCCCCGTACAGACGTAATGCCTACTACAGTTTCATATCCGAAATGCACAAATCACATGCTTTGCGACTCTAATTCTCATTGATACCGACTCTACGTGACTGTTGTTCCCCAAACCTCAACCCCTGTTCACCGCCATCTCCAAGGATATAAACAGAAGTCGAGGAGAGTTTAAAAAGGAGCCGGCACTCAGCCCTGCTCTAGGATGATGAAAATCTGGATATGAGTATGAGATGCAAGAAAAAAATCTGTGCTGAAAACGTTTCCCTGAATCCCATCCATAGTCCTGCGTGCGCATCAATCCGTCCCATTCGCGTTCCCATCCATCTCTCATAGACCTTACCGCACCACCCCCCTAAAAAAAAAATAAAGATTTCCCAAACCCCAGAGCCTTATTAAGCGCGCTTTTTAGACAATAAACGTGTTAGAAGAAAAGCGAAGGAGAAAGCGTGTTGCGGGAAGATGGTGGGGAAAGGTGGCCGGGAAATGAGGGAATAGATGGTAGATCCTTTTATGAGTGTAGATATCGAGGGTAAAAGAGAGGGCCAAAGAGCGCAGAAAATAGTGGATAGAAAACCCTATTCCAGAACCTCCGACATAAAGATAATATAGATTGAGCCAGAAACCGTAAGGAGCCGTGAGAACTCCAAAACGCGCGGTATCCAAAGAAAAATGACTGGTACTAAACGTGATAGGAAACCGTGTCGCTATATGACGTATAAAATTCTCTCCCTCCCATGATTTTTCTCATGAATGGAATAAATCCCATGCTCGAGCGCACAGGGAAATAAACTCTTCTTTCTTCTTTCGCTGTGTCTCTGGGCTGTCCCTCCCTTCCCCAAATGGCCCACCCCTTCTCACGTCTTGCCTACCGAGCGGCGGAGTACCCATATCACGCTCATACTCGTCCCTGCCTCTCCTCCTCATGCTTCCGCTACGATGGAGATCTGCACCAGCTGGGCCAAGAATATGCGAACTTGAATTCGGGAATGGGTTCGGATTAGACGAGGACTTTGGAGGCATAGGCGAGGGCGGGGTAGGTGGCTGATGACCGCCATAATGCACAATGCGGGGTAGAAGCTCTTCGCGTCCGCCGGACAGGGATTGTACGGCTTCTTCTGCAGATTTGTACTCACGGGGCCTAGCGGATGTAGGTGCTTGCTGGTGCTGTGGGGGGAAGCCTGGAGATGGGAGAGGCGGCGGATGATTGGAGTGCGCTGAGTTTCCTGGGCTATTGTTTAAGAGACTTCGAGGGGCGCCCAATTGCTCACCGGTGAAAACGTCTGAGATGGGTGGTAGGCGGTTGTTTGTTTGTGTTGCGGGTACGTGGTGGATGTGTGATGTTTGTGAGAGGCTTGAAGGCTGGTTGGCGACTTGGCGTGAAACGAGATGCAGGTTGTTGCGGAGACCTGTGAAGGATTGGTTGAGAGGCGCGGATTGTATCACACGCTCATTAGCGAATTGTTGATGTGAAGGAGGAGCAATGGATAGGCCAGGTGGTGGGCCTTTCCTTCGAGACGTATTAGGTGTTTTTATGCCATTACGGAAAGGGTTAACGTCTGCCTGTCTCGGAATCTCGCCGTTATCGTGGGACCCCTTTCCCATATTCTTCTGTCGCGCTTCGATTATTTGTCTTTGTCGGTCCCTCACATCGATACTCCTTTGAAGCTGTTCTCGCATGTTGGGATCTTGGGTATGGAATCCGGGAGAGAGGCAGGCTAGTCCTACGTCTTGCATAACAAGTCCACCGCTGTCCTTTGCCGTTAGAGGCGCTGAGGGGCGTCCGGTTAGGGCAACTGAAGTGTTTATTGTAGTGTTAGCGGAGAGATCTAATCTCCGTGGGCGGTGGCGCGCAGTAGTAAGGTCGGGGGAGGAGGGAGGCTCTTTTTTAACTATAATCTTTGGCGCGTGTGGGCCTCTGGATCTGCACCTCGACTTGTGAGCTTTCATCCTTTGACTAAGAGACTAGTGGGAATAAAAGGTGTAGCGGAGCTAAGAACTAGAACGTATTTTAATAGACATACAAATTAGGTGAGCGTTTGCCCTCTGCTCGCATATGTATTGAACTATCGCTAGAGGTCGGTGACGCATTGTCGCTGGCAGGCTTCGAGCTTTTGGAGGTTGGAGTTGCGACGTGGGAAGTACTCAACGGCGCAATTGTGGCATATGTTCGCGAATTACCAATTTGTTCAGCGGACGAAGGCGCAAGCGGCGCAGCAATCGGATGAGCGGCGACGGCTGTTGTCATTTTGTTTGGAGGTGTGTGCTATAGGATAGGTTTGTAGGAGGAAGTTTAAGAGTAGGTTGATACAAGCCGCAACACTGAGTGAGGAAGGACGGAGCGAGGTATTATTAGAATCGTCTAACGAGCGGCGTAGAGCCAGCAGAGCAAACTGCCTGACTTATTGATGCGGTACACAGCTGAGACGTGCTCGGGCAGTGGGTGCGTTGCAAGCAAAAAGCGTTGCTGCGCGTCCAGGAAATTGTACTGCTGCGCCGGACGACGGTCGTGAAAAGAAGTCGGCGGAGGGAGGGCGGGATAAAAATGGCACGGACGGCGGTCAGTGGATGACAGGGTGCTCAGCAGGGTTCAGGAATTCAGGCCCAGACGGCCGTTTTCGACACTGAATGCTATGCTGAGACGGTGCTAGAAGGGCAGGCTGGGCGAGCAGATGGCTCAATGGTTGCAACAGATGGGCGAGTTGACCGGGGAGTTGTCCTACTCTACTTGCCACAAGGGCCAATCCGCCACGGGCAAGGGAACGAGGGGGAGTGCTGGGTGTTTCGAAGTGACAAGCGAAGTCGGCCAGGGCCAGCGCAGACACGGGAGGGCCAATATTGAAGCCGCAGCGAGCATGGAGAGAGGTGGGCGCGCAGAAAGCTGAGAGTAGGCACCGGAGGCACGAGAGAAACACGAGAGAGGCACGAAAGGATAGGAGAATTATTGAATGTTTAGAGAAGCAGTGGCGGGGGGGGGGTCACCAGCAGTTAGGCAGGTCATCGATAGCTTCCATTGCGCATCCATTTGGCACTTATTTCCTCAGCTGCCTCACGCCGGCGGCAGTGATTCGACGTGGTTCGCAGGCGCCCTCCAAGGACGTGTTGCACTGCGAAAGTGCCAATAAATCGTTCTCGCGTGCGCCCAGCCAATCACTCGACGCACAAGAGCTGACGCCCGATCAGCCATTAGGGGCTTGCTCCAGCGTTTCACACCGAGGGACCTTTTGTCGCATCAGGAGCGCATTAGGAACGCCTCAAAGCACCTCAAGCACCGTTCGTTTGATGACCGCCGAAAAGGACCCCTTATCGAAATCCCCATGCTCCAAAAAGGTGGCCCTGCGACGGCTCTGAGGAGTCCCTGCGAGTGCCCTGCCAGGCTCTGCATGCTCATACCTCTAACAGCAGCCTCTGCCATGCCCCATCGCAGGCCATCCCCTGCCAGCTCCACCGTCCAGCCTCGAAACATCAACGCCTCTCCGGATGATGAAGCAGGAATGTCGTCAATGTTTACCTGTAGTGGCAGTAATTGAATTTCAGGCCCGGCGACCATCGATCTCTGCAGGGTCGTGTCGCTTGGCAAATTGCAGAAACCCCGCCATTCCTCGTCCTCTGCACCGCGAAGAATGTTGCCCGCCAGGCCAGCCGTCTGCTCGCCCAACATCCACAGCGGGACTGTCTGTATCGCCGTTCGTCGCATTCTGTCCAGCATCACGGCGGCAAAAAGGCCACCACCAACACATTTCAAAACATTCCAACACTCGCCCTCCACGTGGTAGGCCGGCGGAAGCTCAGCGATGTTTCTACTGCAGTCCCAGCGTTTATGATCTGCCCGCAGCCCATTTATCGATAAGATCCAGCCCAATAGAACCAGTCGGATTCAGTTGAGATGCCCAACTGTTGTTTTGCCAGTGCACAGATCATTTGATGGTAGGACGCTACCGTTGCATGGGATAGTATATCTTTAGAACACCACGCGTGAGATAAATTGCTTCCCGTCCTTTCCCAGCTCACGGGCCCTCGCTCCTGCGTATCTCAACACCCTCATATGTCTGGCCACAAGCCAACCTTTTTCCTTGAGACGTCGCTATCTCATTTCGCAAACAACGTTGCCGCAAGTTGAGTTTCTTGTCAAATTGCGCAGTGCCATGCCCTAGTGCCATTGTCCGCATTTCAATTTCTGTCTCCATTTGCAAACACTCGGCCCGCCAGGACTGTCGCAAAGTCGTCCGCAATCGTCCACTTTGACCGTCTGGCATCACGCCTAGAGCTTTGATAATTTAGGGTCCTGGAAAACTTGGTTGAAACGGTCACCAACCACACCCTCCATTCTCAGCAATTCTAGATTCCTGCACAACATCAATTCTCTGGAAAAAGGTCTCTCCTAACTACCCATTGTAACCGGAGTTTGTACGCTCCGATCCAAGTATATTGATGTCGGTGGAATACTTTACCGATATTCAGCCGAGGTAAGGTCAGACTGTTTTAAATGTCATGCCTAAGTTTTCGCTCAAACGGCCAAGTTTGTTTAATGTTTCTTCCGTTTCTTACCTCTAATCCCAGCTTAATAATTTCAAGGCCATGGGGATAATATTAGGATAAAATAGCCTTTAGCTAACAACGATAATGAACCTGTGGGGCCCAACGGCGACCGGGATTCTGGTTGGCGATCGACATCCGTTGAGGTTGTTGCTGCGAAAGCTTAGAAAGACTGTCAACTCTATTCTGAAAACAGAGGGTTTGCCTCCGGGGTTCAGACTGGGGCGAATTCTTCCTACGGTTGAGTAACATAGCAGTGATCATCAAATGAGATCCTCCTTCACACATAAGCTTAGGGGTCGGGGATTACTCTGTCAAGAACACGAGAATCGGAAACCGAATAACATGCTAGGCCCGTTTCGAAATCATTCGGATGCTGGCTGGATAGATAGAGCTTCCCATGAGACGGCTTCGAGCTAGCTTGCACGTTTTCCGACGGATTATATTCAGCCTGTGGGATGCTGTCAACCCTTTACTAGAACTTGTAGTGTTGGTTGTACATCCAAGGCCCGCAGGCATGCAGATTCCCCACATCCTCTGGCCTACCTTGTACCCGATATTCAATGCCACATGACCTCAATGCTGATATCTTATCGGCTGTTCTCACGAGCAGTGTTTGGCAAGACAAGAAGTATCTAAATATATCACGGCAAGTTCCATGAATCTGTATCCTTTATAAAGGTATTCGGTCATGCGTCGAGCGTAGAATTCTCCTAACAAAAAGCATTCTGATTTTCAAGGCCATTAATCTTGCGTCGAACTACATAAAATTACAGAAAGACAATTAGAAAGAAGCCAATGGACTTGTTTCAAAGACTATTGCAAACGAGATTTCCAGCCCAACACCGTAAAGCTTAAATCCGAAATCCATCAAGGAAAGAAATACAGTGACCAAATGATCCGTGAACTTTTCCCCGACTTTCAATGATGGTCCCCATTAACACCATTCGACAATCCACTGGGCAACTCCTTCATAAGCCCATTGGCTAACTTCGACCCCTCCTTTTCAGCTTTCTCTTTTTTAATATCAGGCTCTTCCTTCACTGCTCCCCCCTCGTCCTTCTCCTCAGGCTCTTTCTCCTTCTTGATCGGCTCTTCCCTCGCATCCGGCACAACTCCCTCATCCAACCTCCAATCTTGAATTGCCTTAATAATATCCACAGCCAACTGTCCATTCCTCCTCAATGCCTTATCCCAATGCTGCGGAATACCGTCCTTCAGCACCAACAATCGTGCAACGCTGTGCACCAGCATGCCACGCATCTCCGAGCCCTCCTCCGTGTTCGCATAGATATACTGCACGCGACGAAGACCTGGATATGAGTCTGAGTATTTATACCACTCACGCACGACTCCCAACACTTCCCGCACTAGTGCATCAATATGCCACTTCTCGCCCATGAGATACAGGTCAAAGAGGATGCCGAGATCGGCCTCCTGACGCGGGACCGGGAGCGAGGACGAGTACAGCCAGCCAATGAAGGCGCGGAAGGGAGCATCTTCCTCGTCAGGTAGTGCGAACGACTTGGAATTGCTTTCGCTGCGCGAACCGTCGTAGAAGATCTTGCAGAAGAAGGGCGAGTGGTGGCACAGTAGCTTTTCGTGCAAGATCCAGTGCGTGTTTTCCGGCCCGACGTAGATGTCGACCATGGAGCGGGAGAGGAGCCTAAGGGGTTTCTTAGATGGGAATTCGGGGATTGGGGATTCAAAGGGGTATGGCGTACTCGTTGAGCGGCTTCGCTTTGACTTCAGACATCGCGATTGTGGAATTGAAGGTATAACGTTTTGAATATGTCGCTTGGAAAGGGAAATATATATGAGAACTTCGAAACGACACCAACTGAACTCACACTGCGAAGTTTAAAATCTGCAAATCTCAAAGCCCTGCTAGTAAAATCTTTTGAAGAAGATATCAATCCAACCAAGAATGTGGCGTGTCCTCGACTAATAAGCCCATCAAGATTCTCGCAGTCCTGCGGCAAAACGTCATACGGCGCACGAACCCAACCCTCCGATGACGTTTGGTCCAGTTCGTCCCAGTCCTGATCCTTGAAATACGCAGTTTCGACTAGCCGGATCGGCACAATCATGGATCCCTTCTATGCTGCAAGCGTTGCATTCGGGCCATTTTAGCCTACGTCTGGATGATGGGGTTGGTTTCTCGAGCGATCGCAGTGGTGATGGAGCAGTGGTGTTGAGGCAGGTCGAACCGTGGGTCGATGTCGGTGGGTTGTGGAGCCGAGAGCACGCCTCTATTACGTAGTAAACTACTGGGGCACTGGCCTGAGCGAAGGTCGCGTGTGGCGGAACTGTTGCTAATTGAAATTCGTTGTCTATAGAAATACACATTTCCAACACCGTCTAGGATCTGAGCCAGTTCCTTTAACTTAGCCTTAACTAGGCTATCATTTTCCTTTATTATTTGTTGAATTAGGTAGTTTTCTCTTCTGCGTAAGAATAAGATTATCTCAGCAAGCAACTCAGACGGCAAGGCAAACTGAAGGCGCACTCACTAATACTAAAGTATCACTAGTCTTCATCCTAAAAAATGCCACTTTATTTTAACCAATCAGCTATCTACCGACCTTAAGTTTGCCCTGCCGTCTAAGGCCTTTTGTGCGGAACTCTATGGTGCTCAACTTCAATTTTTGCAATTTTATATGAGACACTTCCTCCAATATATTTAACTCCCTAATAACACCTTTTTAACCTAATAAGCTAACGAGTCAAGTTAGACCAGTCTCCAATCGATTACTTTTTTATAATGGGAATACCACTTCCTCACGAGTTACGTGCTTTTAGTATTTAGGTAGACACCGACGCGTCCCCAGCACTAATATACTAGGAAGTCTTATAATCGTCTCTGTAAACGTCTCTACGAACGGCTCTACAATCGCCTATATCGTCCGTACGAATGTCTCCACCATCGTCTCTATCCCTTGACCCGTTAATTCGCGTCCAACGGTTATCGATAAAAACTAGCCAATCAACCGAGCTGAATTTAACCCTCGTACTGAGGAATAGAGCTTTTGATTTTATAGTAAATTAATATACACACCCAATTTTAGGAGTTAAGTCGCCCAATATGAGGTTGCCAGCACTTGTCCTTCCTGTAGAACCGTATTTGCGTTATAGTAGGTAATTAATTGATGGAATCTATAGGTGTACGTGTTGTTTTAAAACTGGTGTTCGTGCACGGGGTTGTACGCTGACGGGTCAAGGGATAAACGCCTGCACGAATGTCTGCATAAACGCCTGCACAAAGCTCTACACAAAGTTCTGCACGACGCTCCGCTCAAAGCTCTACTTAAGGCTTTATACAAGGCTCTACTCGAAGCTCTACCGAAGCTTTGCTCGAAGCTCTATTGAAGCTCTATCGAAGCTCTATTGAATCCGTCTGGTGCTTAACATTCTGGGATTCGGGACCATCTAACGTGGCTCCGGAGCTGTGGGGTGGTTAGGGTCGGTATGCGTTTTATTTAGGCAGTATATAACTGGGTGTTAGGGGGGGAAATTTCCAACAAGACGCGTTAAGAAATTTTAACCCCTAATTTAAGAACTTTATCTTAGCTAAAATGCATAAATAAGTAAATAGATAAATAAAGTAGCTCTTAAAATATAATCGATTACCTTTTAAAGTAGTTAACTAGTTAACTGGTGGAGATATACTGCTTTTTAGTAGTGTCGCGTTCCATCGACAGCTGACCCTCCTAGGCAAACGAGACAGCAAGCCTAAATACAGGGTTTATATAACGCTAGCGGGGGTTTAATAAAGCTAGTAGGGGTTTTATATAAAGCTATACTAGTTAAATACTAGCGAGATTTACTGTCTCGTTTGCCGTCTGAGTCGCTTACTGAGATAAGAATAAATAAGATACAACCAACACATAGTTCAGGCTTTTCACGTGATACAAACACATGGGTCGGTCGACTCAAATTGTACATTCTGGCTCCCATCCCTTTTCGACCTGAGAATTGGCCCAATTATAAGGCTTAAGGCGTTGGAAGAAGATGAATTTCTCTAGTATTGGACAGCATTTCTTACTTAATAAGCAGAAGTCGGTCCTACAATACCCTTACCTCAGCGAGCTCAGACGTGAATTTGATTGGAGCGGATGTTCCTTCGGCCCGTCAGCAAGCTGACTAACATCCACTAAAATCACGTCTGAGAGCGTTTGGCGAGTTTTGTTAAAATTATCAATAAAAATCATAGTTTTAGCAATTTTATAAGGGGATTTCCTCTACCACATAATAAAATAAAGTTTTTAAAAGTTCATAAATGAATCTTAGGGGGCTACTTTATATATTAAAGATCTCTAAATTGCATTATCCCCTTCCAAATTTGAGATTAATTTCGTTAAAGTGAAAATTCCTATTGTTAAAATTATTATCACTTTTAAGTACGTTTATATATAAGCCCACGTAAAGGTATAAAAGCCTAAAATCTTATAATTTATAGAGCTGGATCTCCCAAATAATTTAATATAATTTTTATTTTAAAAAATGTTGTAGGGATGTTGATTAATTTTGTTGGGGTTTGTGAGTTTTCCTTATTAAAAAAGCTCGTGCTTCCATACAAATCTCGCCTAAGTGCCTCAGACTAAGAAATCGATCAAATATCCGAAGGAGTTTAGCGCGCCAGCGCAATCGATTTCTTAGTATGAGTCCACTGAGGTAAACAATGCCCACCGAAATCCAACATATGAATCGTACCACCCTAGTGTTCCTTCCCCATCACTCTATTCTTCCCTCAAAGTCCTCTTTCGTTTAAGTCTCAGTAAAAGCTTCTGGTCACTAGCTTCTGACTGCATCCGAAGGTTCAGTTACTCCTACAGGTTACAGAAGAAAATAGCTCCCCGCTTTTTCCGTCGTGTCTCCTGTCTTGACTCGCACATGTGCTTCCCCGATGACTTTCTCCAGCCGCTGTAGTTCCTCACGTATCTCTAGCCGTCTTGTTTCTGGCGATAACACAGGAATACCAACAGCTAGGCGCTCATTCACTGGCGGAGAAGTATACAGATAACTCAAAAGCATTGAGCTTTTATTCCGGTTATCGCTCCTATAGGAGGAACACAGTCAGCTACGAAGTATACTCCTTGCCATACAAGCAAAAGAAGAGCCAAATAAGATATGTTGTCCATCAATGGGATTCTTTGCCTTTGCTTACCTCGGACTTAACGCAAGCGATGATAGCTTTGAAATTTCTGAACGCTCCTCCATACCTATTCTATGAGATCCGCTTTTCGTCTTTGCAACTAACGCCTTCATGTAGCCTTTCAATATGCTCTCGATGAGATCCTCGGGAGCGTTGAAGCGTGATTTTCAACGGAATGGATATTCAAACACCACAATTGTGCTTTCTCGCAGCTGTACGCAAGAGAAGTAAAGCATTAAAAGGAGTAGTAATCGCCAATTATCTTGGTATAGGTTTTGTCAGCTCCATGGTTTTATGTTCATTAACTGCGCCAGTTGATGCATAGTCGCATTTGAGCAGTGCGAAAAGCGCGATGTACGCTCTCCAAAACACACCCTTCGAAGCAAGAGAGCAGGTATGAATAGGTTCATGTTTCGACATGAAGCTAGTTTGCGATGTATTTGCAATGCGAATTACAGCATTATGCGTTTTAGATTTGTAGCGTCAATCAAGTGTCGTTTTGCTAGCTGACGTGGAGGTGGCTTTTGCAAGACAGGAGAATTGCGAGTTTTGGCATTTCTATCCAACGCACGTGTTTTTCAGCCTGACTATTCTCCGCATCCCTGCGGTCCATTTCATCTTTTACGAAAAGCTACACTTTGACGCCTGAGTTCCTTTTTTCTGCTAAGTCTCTATTGATTCCTTAATCGCTGCTGTTCATACAGCGACTCCTGAGGCCAACAATCTTGCAGTCCATTCAGTGCCTGAATCTATCTTTATCTACTATATCCCATTCTTACACTGAGAAGTAGACTTCGACCACGGCTTGTTTCAGGCTCCCTCACGCAAGCAAATAAGACGATTCTCTTGCTCAAGACCACATAAGGAAGGCAGAATCATCTGCCTGAAACGATACACTGGAGTCGTTCAAGCATGTTACATTAGAAGGGGGGCAGGCGCAGCTACTGCCCGGCCATGGCTATTCCTGGTTACCAGGTAAGAATGATTTCTTCCCACTCGTATATAAGTCTGCTGCCACTATCAATGGTTATGCTAGTATTTGAAATTTTCTTTAGCGTGGAAGGCCCTACTTATAGCTTCGCCTAGACGACCAACCTTCCTGTTATCATCAAGAGTATAAGAGCTCCTTCGGCTCTGAGTACGGAAACCCAAAGCTCAAGTTGGAGTCGATCTCTACGCCCTCTGATATACTGAATCCGGTCCCAATAAAATACGAAAATCGACAATTTGAGAGTGCGGGTTTTTCCGACGACCTGAGCAAAGAAACAGCAACAATTATGAGAAATATAAAAAGCCTTAACACTCGTCAAATCCACCATCGGGACACCGTATGCTCCAAATCTTCTTCTATTGATGGTGGTAATGTTACTTGCCAATTACCCTTAAATTTCCAACCATATACTTGCCCTGAGGTCATATGCGGACGTCGCTTTTGGTCTGTGGATAAAACGCTAGATCAAGCTTGGGAAGACCACTCTGCAGCAAGAAACTCCTCTAGCTGGTTGGACTATATCCGTATGTCTCACTCGTCCTGCCCATCGAGGCGCTCTTCGCCACTATCGAGAGCCCCGTCTCTAGCTAGCTCCATCTCCACTTTGAAATCTGATCAATTGAGCACTGGGATTAGCGTTCAGCAGAACCCTCAGCTACTTCAACCTAAATCTCTTCAAGCCTCATCTTTTCTCTCACGTTTTCCGAGTCAATTGTCCATCTCAAACACCTCAGATCAGCTTTGGGGAGCCGTTAACTCGTTGCGGCTTCTGCCAGAGCGGCGCTGCGAGCAAGACAGGGAACAATCCTACTGTGATTCCTCTATTTCCTCGGATAGTTTAGATAGTACTGGTTCCATTCCAATCTTCTCAGAAGCATCCTCAAGTTCCCTTTCGAGTCCAGACGACAGGCTGCCCCCCGACCCCGAAACCGAACATTCTAACCCTAAAGCAAACCTCGTATATGATCTAAAGTAGGGTTCCTTCCATAGAAACAGTGTCGTGTCCAACCCTTCCCCCCTTCCATCCGTTTCCTTTAGCTAACAGCAACTTCAGCGGTGAGAGTCTGGCAGTAAATGAGCACCCCCAAAGGCCTCTTGGATCAAATCCAAGTACCGACATCATCACAGACGACACATCCACCAGCAAAACCATTCCTACACAAGAGACGTTTGACGAAATGGTGAAATGCTTTGATTTTGACAAGAAAGAGATATATGGCGACTTGATAAACCTAAACCAGAGCCATCCAGAGCCATTTGCTGATGATGCTAAATTACCAAGTTGTGGTAGTCATTCCCCCAACACAGGCCCAAAAATCTCATTGGCTCCTGGCAACGTTGATCAAAACAAGAAACATGCGCTGACGGCCGTTTCAGATCGCGCGTGGCTAGAGCGCGATTTTGAAGCTGATCGTCTATGCAATTTGGAAATGGTTTTTGATAGTGGAATGAATGTTTCACGGAGCAAACACGGCAGAAGGGTAAGTCTAGCAAGGAAAGTGACGCTTGGTTCTCATAAGAAGTGCAAGTTATCTCGCATTAAAGTAAATCTCTCTTTTTCTTCCTACGGAAATCAATAGAATTTTAATGTACTGCTCTAGTGCACCGACCACCATTCTCACCATGAACCAGGCCATCCTGAGGTATGGGAACAGCAAGAAATGGCCTGGTTGCCCTCGCGAATTCCTTATATCCCACCTCTTGGTAATGCACCATCTTCGAATCAAACATCATTCGTGGCCATCCCTCCTCAATCATCTTCACTAGATGGTCTGCAATGCCACACACCGCATCGTATCGAACTTGCAATCCCATCCGAGTACTCTAACTCCACGTCTCCCGCCTGCACACCTCATATGAGTAGTTCTAACCTGTATAAGTTCTTTTGTACGTCTTGCGACCGAAAATTTCGTCGGAAAGGTGACTGGAAACGTCACGAGCGTGCCTATCACGAACCAGAGAAACGATGGCAATGTCCCGATTGCAATGCGTGTTTTCATGTTGAAAGTCAATTCACCCGTCATCACAAGATTAATCACAGCTGTCAGAGCTGTGATCATGCTAATGAAGCTAAAATGGAGCTTCCGAGGAAGGTTGCGTGGGGCTGTGGGTTCTGCTACAAAGGCGGCAATGTTTCACTCACTAGCTGGGAGTTCAGGTGTGATCATATCGCAGCACATTTCAACGCTGGGCAGGTAAAGGGTGACTGGAAATTTACTAACGTGGTGCTTGGGCTGCTCAAGATATCAACAACTTGGAGATCATATGTTACTGTTCTTCACGGTCCCCATCCTGAAAAGTGGCCGCCTTTCTCTTGGGAAGCAACCAAAGGCCCCTGTTCAGAGCTGTTGCGAGATCTAGAGTATGGCCAATGTGCCGAAGAGGGTGCCAACTCCCTAATGCAGAAAATCTATGATTTGGGCATTCAGGAGCATTCCGCCGAGGGTATGGGTGGTCTCTATCCGAATGATTCTGAGAGCGTGTAAGTCTGCGAAACCCCTGATAATATTAAAAAACTTATCATTTCCTTAAATAGAACTGATGGGGATAATGGGAATGATACTAGCAAAGATGAAAATATCGGAAATAGCGCTGGTCATTCAGCCTCGCGAAGTGCCTGCACGCCTCAAAATTCCTCCAATATTAGCGAGGAAGATACCGATGATCAAGAGTCTGACGATGAAGAATCCGACGATGAAGATTATGCTTCCGATGACGATGTCATTCATGATCAGTTGAGCTTCTTCGAAACTCCACAAAGCGACGATCGCGACAAAATGCTTAAGCCTATTATTTCGCATGAGATACAGCAAACTATTGACCGTGTTATGGACGGTTTGCGGCATATACTTCCAGGAAGTCCCACCAACAGGAGCCATACTGGCAGTGAAGGTAGTACAGGCAGTACAGGCTCCAATGAAGGCAGAGGCGCAGAAAAGGGTTCAAATGCTGGAGGTCAGACAAGACCTTCGACACGCAAACGCGGATTAGATGGTAGTGACAGTCCGGCCGGTGGTGGCAATGATGATGATGGCGAACCCGGTAAGCGAAGGAAAATAAGGGAACCTTCAGACCATTCTCTTAGCAAAAACCATAAATTTGCATGCCCTTTTTTTAAACGGCACCCAGAAAAATACAAGGGTTATAGGTCCTGCCCCGGTCCTGGATGGGATACGGTGCATCGCTTGAAGTAAGTGGTGGACCGGGCTCTAGCGGTATGGCAGTGATATGCTAAGAAGCAGATAGGCAGCATATTTACAGTCGGCACATGCGGCCTGTCCAGTGTGTTAGATGTTGGAATAGCTTCAAGACTGCAGAGAAGCATGAGGAACATCAGAGAGCTACGCAGGCGTGTCAGATAAAGTCAAGAGCTATTGCGGACGGTTGTGACAGAGACCAAGAAAAGTTACTAAGGAGTAAGAAGAGATCTGCAGCAGTAAAGAGCGAGTCAGACAAATGGAAGCAGGTTTGGAAAATTCTCTTCCCAGAAGACACAGATGATCAAATTCCTACGCCATGTAAGCTGAGTAGCGTTTGTTTTTGAAGCTGATAACCAGCTAATTAAAAATAGTTTATAATACACCCTCCCGCGACGACCAAACCACCATGAAATCTCCTGGATCGGACGACTTTGCTGGGTTTGAGGAGTATAGACGTCGAGAACTTCCTCGTATTATTAGACAGCGTGTTGAAGAGGCTGTGCAACGAGAGCATGAACCATTGGAAGAAAGAGTCAAAAACGAAATTATGCAAATAATTCGTGATTGTACCACCGAACTTCTTCACGATTATAGAAGGGAGCGACAATCGGTGGCTTCTACGCCAGCACGTGGAGTGGCTGGGGAGCATTTCTTTGTGCCCCCATCTCCTATTCCAGCCAACCAATCTGGTCCTGGCTTGTTGGAAGCCAGCCAAAATACCAACAATGCTTATTTGGCGAAATCGGCTCAACTCTCTGACTCTGGTTACCGTTCGCTTGGCTCAAGCTTCACTGCAGCAAATGCAGCTTCTTCGTACTCTGCTACAAGCCAGTATCAAGAACTCAGTAGGCGGTCGGATCAATCCTTTCCTTCGGTTCGCCTTTATCATACAGGCTCAGAGATACCAGACGAGCGACGCCCTGTGGCGGAAACAGCAGCCTCCGCCGAAGCAACACAAATCATGCGTCGCACCCTTCCTAGTAACACTGAAGTCTATGAGACAAGTTATGGGAGCAACCCCGGATCTCGTTTTAATGCCCGCACCAACGAGTTTCGGACTTTAGGTTCTTATCCAATAGCTAACCCTACCATTGAAGAGACTGGATCGGATTTTACTGGGTATACTGACTTCAATCCGTTAGATCTACCGGACTCTGAGAATCTCTTCAATCCTGGCTCCATTCCGGACTGGACCTTCCAGAGAGCACAGATACGTTCGTTTGATTTCGGAGAAAACAGGTTCCTAACCACCGAAGGGCGGAATTTAGAGGCTGCAAACGTTTCAATGGACCTTCAAGCAGGCTCAGTAACAGCGGACAGTTTGGTTTTCTTTGATGGCATGCCATTGATGCAGGGTCTCGATTTTGAGCAGAGGCTTAACATGGATGCCACAGACAGCGCTGACCTTGGGCCTAGCAGATAGGTCACTGTACGACCTATCCAATTCTTCTATTTGTCACACGAGCATTTTCACTATTATCTTATGACCTTTCACGTACTGGCAGCGCACTAATGGTATCTCATAATGAGAGCACACCCCCGTTCCTTCTATAGTGGTAGAAGGGCTGTTCATATTTGGGTTATTCATTTATTATTTCACTTCCTAACGACTGATTCATGATATCAAGGGGTTAGGTTGTTTTCTTGCTAGGTTACTCTATGAATGAGGCGTGCGAAGCACTTGTGTCTGATATATATGTAAGGATTTCTAGCGCAGATTTGTAAGAAAGATACTAGAATATAGTATATATGGTCGCATTTCTTAGCTCTCAGCAGCCATGGCTCAGGTACAAATGCAACCAAAAGCAGCATCCAAGCCATCCACAAGGAAAGGCAAATATCCTTTTATTTACTCTCGCAATGTTTTAGGCGAGCTGTTCCTAGTCTGTTGTAATGAAGGCAGCCAGAGCATGTTCCGAAGACGCTAGAGTACATCTGTATGTGGTAATCTGTGTCCAGGTGCGCTGCCTATTTAAGTTTAGCGGGGCCCTAACTCCCGTTTTCGAGAATCGCTCTCTCGCTTAGCCGACGATGACCCAATACCTTTGGAATATTGTAGATCAGTATATGCAACCTACTGGTTCCAGCTCACACAAGTCTAAAGTTAGGCTGTTGAGTCTGCGCGCCGACGCTAAATTTATATTAGCGCCGAGTATCCCAACACCGATTTCTAACGTAATCTCGTTGACGGGAAATCCCCTTCAGGTTTAGTGGGACCAGCCTTGTTTTATCATTATTTAAAAGGATAAAATGTAACTGCAGACACCGTGAAACCTCGTGCTTAAGCAACTCTCCTTACGCTATATAGTGCCCACGAGAGAAGCATATTCCGGATATTCCTTCAAGACTTCCTTCGCTGCCTCCACGACTTTCGAATGAACACTAGCTGGAGCTGCTATAATGCCAAAGTTCTCCGATAGCCTCCTCCCGGCGCTGAGAACGATCTTATTCCCTTTTAGATCCGTGACCTTTCCGCCCGCCTCCTCGAAGATCATAATGCCACCTGCGTGGTCCCACACATAAGCCGCCTTCGCAGTCGCCCGCGGGGCGCGCATGTATACATCGCAAGTGCCCAGCGCACATGCAACATACTTCAACTGCGTGCTGAATATGTGGACGGTGTGCCACGGTGCCCCCAGTCCTTCCGCAATCCGAATGCGGTCTTCAAACATTGGCGTTGTAGTTTCTACATTCTCCGTAAAGACAAGCGTGCTAAGATCTGTAATGTCCTTCCGTGGCTCAATCGCTCGCTCCAGCGGGGACAGGGCGCCTTTCGACAGCGGCCGCATCTTCGTGCCGCGGCCCTTAACCGCCGACACTAGGTACCCTGCCCCATGACGGCAGACATCGGATTCGGAGATCCGGTTGTGCTCTAGTGTCACGTGTGGGCAGCCAATGACGGCGACTTTCTCCTCGCCGTCGACGAGCAGAGCAGCAACGACAGAGTACTGGCCACCCTCGATGAAGCGTTTCGTGCCGTTGACGGGGTCAATCATCCAGACACGGCCAGTGGCACTGTTATGAGAGGAGCCGCCGAGGTCAATAAGGTCAAGCATGCCGGAGGGCGATGAAGGGGATGATAGTAGCGTCTCGCTAGCTTCGTCCTCGAGGTGGGTGGCAGAGACAATACCCCAGACTTCGTCTTTCAGTTTAGCGTCGTTACGGAGAGCGTCGGCTGTCTCCTCGCCCACGATGTGGTCAGCAGGGAAGGCATGATGGATGGCCGCAATGAGCAGGGCTTGGCCGGCGAAGTCGGCGAGTGAGACCGGGCTACGGTCATGTTTAAATAGGATGCTTTTATCGATAGAGTTAAGGATCTCTTTTGTAACAATGATGGCTCTTTGAACTGCGAGCTCGGCAACAAACCGTTCGTGCTCGTATGGGATGGCCATAGTAAACGGGAATCTTTCAAAGAACCAAGTGAAGATAAGTGCCCAAAGTGTAGTGCGCTGTAACAATTACAGGGAGAGAAGCTCTAAAGTGTTAAATCGTCTTATTCAGACAAGGGACATTTCATTTCTGCAGAAGTGGAGCTGGATCTTATTATATTTTAACCCTTAGCTAGCTTCGCAAGGCCATGCCTATTATGTTCACCGACCACACTGTATTTCTAGCCTTATATTTGCCTTACATTTCTTGCCCCATATTCCGCCCTCCGCCCACCCCAACAGCGCCCCGCGTTATTAAATATGCCAGATAAGAAAAGGATTAAATCCGTCCATGTATGTGCGTAGGAACCCAGCGGGACGCCGCCAGGCACGTCTCGCGTACCCTTGGAGTCGATTGCAAGAAAAGGTGGTATTAATGTTGGCTAGTTGGCTGGCCAATTTCCCAACCGAATTCAACTCCTGCTATATTTAAGTTAGTGATATTACCAGAGTATGAGAATACATTAATAAGAAGCTCTTCGTCAGAATAAAAACACAAGTTTTTGCTCGTAATTCGTAACCATTATATTAGACTTTAGCACAGATTCCCCCTTGATTATTATGATATCGAATTATTTGGTAGTAAGGTTTCGTAACCCCGTAGACGGTGGTTCTTGGCTGCGGAGTAAGGAGTTTAATCCGCTTCCAAAGCGTTATCTCAGTAAGCGACTTAGACGACAAGGGCAGAACTCAAGGCGCACTTACTAATACTAAAATGTTACTAGTCTCCGCCTAAGAAAACGCCACTTTTTTTTAACTAATCAGCTATTTGCCGACCTTAAGTTTACCCTGCCGTCTAAGGGCCTTTAGTACGGAACTCTATAGCGCTTAACTTTAATTTTTACAATTTTGTATAAGAAACACTTTTACCTATATATTTAACTCCCTAACAACACCTATTTAACCTAATAAGCTAATAAGTTAAGTTAGACTAGTCTCCTCTATAATTGATTACTTTTTTATAATAGGAACACTACTTCCTTACGAGTTACGCGCTTCTGGTATTTAGGTAGATACTAATACGTCCTTATTCTCCCCACTCTCTAATATTAACTCCCTTTCCCCCTTAACACTATTCTCTATATCTTGGTCGCCTTAAAGGTAAGTAACTATATCTCCTACTAGTTACTAAAGGCGAATTAGATAACAGCGGAGCCCTTTTTTTTTAGCGCTAAAAGCTATAGGCGATATAAATACTATAGTAGCGGAATAACTTTAATATCAAGAAATTCCTTAAGGTATAGGTTATAGAGGATATTAATAGTAGATTAGGTAGCCTCTATATTAGTTAGCGGATCTTATTATTACGTTTTACTTTAGAATAAGTGGAGGTTTATACAGCCCTTTAATTAACTAGTTATATATTAGTAGAGGATATTTTCTTAATAGAACTTGTCTAAGAACTTAATATACTACTTAGGTAGCCATATTTTAATAAGTTTAACTACTCTACCTCTATAGAGAAGATTAACTTCTTTTAAGTATTAAAAATTAAATTAACTACTTCTATATAGACTGCTCTACTTAAAAAGCTTATAAGTAATTAATACTAGGGCTAAATTAGTTATAAAGGGTTAGGTAATTCCAAGATAGTCTAGCAGCAGTTATATTTAATTACTTCTATTATCTATATAAGCTATATATAGTATACTACTAATTTCTTTATAAAATATTAGGAATCTACCTACTTAGAAGTAGTATTAAGCGTCAAGTTATTAAGGTATTAACTAGGCTAGGTTTCTATAATAGTTATAAATATATTAATTAATACCTTATAGATATTGCTAATAAACACAGCAACCATACAGGAGATAGTAAAAAATACGGAACGCCTTATACCGGGACTTGAGATTACCCAAATCTAATGGCTTCGACAGGAAAATGCAATCCAAGCATATAATGAGAACAACGAGAGGACACAAGAGTCGCTAGAGACTCGCCAGGGAGACGTCAGTCGAACGCATGGCTCCCTTATTATCAGCATATATATACCAGGAATGCAAAAACTCCTTATCCAAAAAGGAATAATTATAAATGGCCTTATATACAACACAAGGCTCTATAACCACAAACTACGCCTAGAACGATGCTATTGCTACGCATAATGGGGACATACCTAATCCACATGCGCAGCACAGGTGTGCTGCGGCCACTGTGCAGGCCCCTATAATATAAGACACTGCTTAAATCAAGACCAAATAAAATGCGCAAACTATTACCGAAGCACACATAAGGCGTAGGAGAGAGTAGACTGTATTAAATACAGGAGATGGAAGGTAAGGGCTTAATAGCTACGGGAATAACTACACGCCAGGTTATATAAATGGAAACAACAGGCAATAAGCTAGGGGGACGTAGGTGCCTTCCCAGCGTTCCCTACCTTTAATACTGGGGGGCTAGGCCAGCCATCCCAAGCCTTAATAGGCCAGAAGCGACGCCGCGCGATATTACCAGACCGAATAGGGACATAAGGGTTATAGGGGATATAAGGGAGAGGACGCCCTATAGGAAGACCCCTATAGATAGCTATAGCAAGCTTAAGACCAGGATAATTAAGAATTAGACTAAACGCGGTAAATCTAACATTTGTAGCCAACCTATAAAGGGCATAAAGCTAACTAGTAAGACTAGGGGAAGAACTAGAGACGATAACAGATTCGGATATAAAAGCGCTAGTAGGAATATAAGATACAGGAATAAAAAGCCCTATATAAAATAAGTAGCGACTAGGGTGTAGATATAAGAGATAGAAGTTCTAAAAATCCTAGAGAAAGTAGAAATAGAAGAAGCGAAAAATAAAGGAGAGTTAAATAACCCTTACTAGGGGTCTGCTACCTATCCATTATATAGTATAACTGCGGTAATACAAACCACCACCTTATAAGGCCCCTACTAGATAGTCTAGACCTAGAGAAATACTATATCCTTACTATATAAGAGCCGTATTATAATACCTATATATAATTAATATACTGCCCCTAAGAATTCTAGCTTCTATACGAACCAAAAGCAGCTATATATATGTGCTTTATAATTAGCAAGACTGTTAGCCTATCCTTATAGTTATAGCAAGTAGTTAACCTAGATATTATAGTTATAATAATCCAGATATATAGGGGACCAGTATAAATTATTAATATATATAACCCTAGGGTTAAAGGGGTCCTATAAATAGAGAATATTATATTAATAATAAGCTTACTAGAAACCAAAGGCATAGAGTCTATCCTACTAGGAGACATAAACCTCTACCACCCATGGTAGGGGGGTATCTATATCACTACTAAATAATAGGTAGAGTGCCTACTAAGAGCTATAGACATCTGGGGCCTTAAGCTAGCCACTCCCCTAAGAGCAATTATATGGCAACAAGGCACCGCCAGAAGTATAATTAACCTTATATTTATAGACGATGGCCTATACCAGAGACTTAAAAGGTATATCCCTAAAGAAGAATAGGCACTTACCTTAAACCATATCCCTATCTAGATATAGCTAGATTTAGATATTAAGGCGTAATTAAATAGTAAAAGATACGCAATAAGGAAGCTTAAGACAGACAGTTTTCTTAATACAGTTAAACAATAACTTTAAGACCTAGAAGAAATCCACCCGATACTAAATAAGCAAGGCTTATTAGCCACCCCTAAGGAAATTAACCAAAGACTAAAAAGGATCTAGGTAGCGATTAAAAACGGGCTAGAAGAGTATTGCCCAGTCTTAAAACTAGGCCCCTATACGCGATACGCATAGTCCGTATAATGCACGGTTCTTATAGCTAGCCAATAACAAGCAAGAAGGAAATATATAAGTAGCCATAACCCTAAAGATAAGAGATAATATAAAGATATAAGAAACCAGCTAAAGAATACCCTAAAAAAAGAAGTAAAAAACAACTAGAGACAGTTTATAAATAAATATACTATTAACTTAAGCATCCCCTATAATAAGGGCCTTTAGACTATGGTAAGATAGGTAAAGAAAAAGGTGAAATATCTAACAAAAGACCTATATCTACCACCCCTATAAAGAGCAGGCGAACTATAGGCCATAAGTAATAATAATAAGAAGGCGAAGATCCTTATAGAAAGATTTTCCCCCTAACTGGCTCTAGCAGACCTTAGTAACATTACCGGCGAAACACCGGTGACTTGCCTAAGGGTTAATAGCGACATAACAACTAAAGAAATGGCTAGAACTATTAGTCGCCTTTTAAATAATATAGTACTAGGACTAGATGGGATCCTAAACAAAGCCTTAAAGACCTATGGTCTACTTATAGCACCTTAGCTTATAGATATAGCCAGAGCATGCTTTATAATAGGCTACTACCCACGACTTAAAAGATCTATAACGACGGTTATTTTACGAAAAGAAGGTAAAGCAGGCTACTTAATCCTAGGAAGCCACCGCCCTATTGCCTTAGAAAACACCCTAAGCAAGATCTTAGAAAAGGTTATAGCGGACTATATAGTAAATACGGTAGAGGAACACGCCCTACTACCATAAAGCCAAATAGGGGCAAGAAAGAATCGCTTAACACTATTAGCACTTATACTACTCGCTGCTACTATTAAAACTGCATAGGCTATGCGTAAGGACTTTATAGTATTAATACTTAGCCTAGATATTAGTGGCGCCTACAATAATATACCCTATAAGCGCCTCCTATATATCCTTAGGGCAAAGGGCTTCCCAAAATAGATTATATAATTTGTTTAAGGATTTACAGGCTAAAAAGAGATATTACTGGTCTTTAGCAGATACCAGAGCCCCCCTATTATAGTTATAACAGGTATACTATAAGGATTACCTCTTTCGCCTATACTCTTCCTTTTCTTTATAAGCAACTTACTTAACACCTTTAAGGAAGGGGCGACCTAGGGGATAGGCTTTATTAATAATACAAACCTAATTATATACGGGCTAACAGCCGTAGAGAACTATAAAACACTAGAGAAAGCCTATAACACCTATATAGAATGGGCAAGACGATATAGAGTCCAATTCTTACTAGAGAAATACCAGCTAATCTATTTTATAAGAAAACGTAACTAATCTGTAGATCTCTAGCATATAATCTATATCTAAGGCTTTGGGGGTTAACCAGTTTAGGGCCTAAGGGTATTAGGAGTATGGGTAGATAGTAAGCTCTAGTAGAGTGTACATGCGGTATAAGTAGCCCGTAAGGGTTAAGCACAGTACATTGCATTATCTAGGATCGTTAATTCTATATAGGGTCCATGATTCTAGAGGTTACGCCTACTATATATAGCAGTTATCTGGCTAACTATAATATATAGATCCAGTATTTGGGCCATTAGAGAAACTAAAAAGGGCCCCCCTAAATTACTCCTTAAACCACTCTAAAAGGTCCAAACAGCCTGCCTCTGGAGTATAATAGGCGGGTATAAGCGAACGGCTATAGCACTGCTTAAGAAGGAAGCTAATATTCCCCCCCTATAATTATATATTAAAGCCGCTGCAATATAAAGGGCGTAAAGTAAACGCAACTCTAGTGTTATAAAGTATACCAAGACACGCCTAAATAAACTATAGAGGGACCCTAGGGCGCCTTATAGGAGAATAAACTAATAACCCCAAAGTAGGGAAGAGATATTAGAGAAATAGGTAAAGAAAGCAGAAGAAGAATAGTGCTGCGTTAGGGCCTAGGCCTATATAGAGGAGGAAGGGAGACGCGTAAAAGGCCAGTAAAGATAACAGCAAGAAAAAGAAAGGAGCTAAAGTAGAGCATAAAAGAACGCTAGGAAACCATCTTCCGTAATATAATACTGGTTAGACTAACGCTAGAGAGGCGTATAGGAGTTAAAGGTATAGAGGCTAACTTAGGCAAGAGAAACCCAAGCCGTGGTATAGTTAACGCTATAGGGGGTAAACACTTAAGAGCTCCAAGAAGGCCTAATAAAGGCAGAAAATATAATAGCAACACTCTTAAGAATAGGGATAATAGGACTAAAAGATTAGCTCTACTGGGTAGGTGTCCTAGTAGGCAGCCCAAGATACGAATATGGCTGGCTAAGACAGACACCAAAATATATAATACTGTTATGCCCCCTACGCACCAACTAAGAAGCTATACTCTTAGTAGCTAGCACAGAGAACTATAATATACTACTCTTAATATAAAAAGGTCTTAAGGCGGTTACCTAGTGGCTTATTAGCTAAAATATGCTAGACTAATTTTGGGTTGCAAAGGAAATGGTAATAGAAGGCAAAAGGGCGAGCAATAGGCGCCCCCTAATAACTCTACAGTAGTAGAGCAAAGTTTGCGATACTAGCGCGTCCGTAGGCTTATTACGGCAGCAGTGATTCCCAAGGAGGTCAAAAAGTAAGGTAGTAGGGCACTATAGGTAACTCGCAGGCGCCTTATAGGCGAGTTCTAAAAGGCGGGGAGACGGATTATGGGGTTTTCTCAAAAGAGTTTTCTCCCTATATGTATATAAGGAGTAGTCCGCGTGGGCCTAATAGGGATCCGAATCGGACGTTAAGCAATGAATAATAATAATATTGCTAATAATATAAAGGAAGGTTTAATCCCTTAGCCTATATTTTATATAGCTAACTAAGAATTCTATTAATTCTGTCTAAAGGAGGAGCTCTTACTGCACCTAGCCTAAAAAGACCAAAACTAACCAAAAGAACCCTGAAAAACACCTAGAGAATCCCCCTAAGATGTATGCATCGCAGGGGAGGCATATATTAAATAACGGTAGTTCGCACTTGCGCGCGACCACCAGAACCACGCCTAGCAATAGCCCTCTTATCGGCAAAATATGGTACCCTACCAATGGCCTCAATGGTTGGTGGTTGACGCAATTGGCGCGCAGTTGAGGGCATTTGGCAACTCGACCGACTAGCCTATGTCGTGTTTTTTTGACACG